>Ga0164315_10000444_pt1 | contig 28560 bp, 24 predicted proteins | sample GuaBasSedimGuay6_FD_113737 | JGI IMG/M metagenome (GOLD analysis project Ga0164315, IMG submission 113737) | Subseafloor sediment microbial communities from Guaymas Basin, Gulf of California, Mexico - Guay6, Core 4569-2, 0-3 cm | ecosystem: Environmental > Aquatic > Marine > Hydrothermal vents... | reverse complement strand
TTTACCTTTCATAAGATGGACATATCTTATGTCTCTTATCATCGTATCTGTCTTATCATCGTATCTGTCTTATCATCGTATCTGTCTTATCATCGTATCTGTCTTATCATCGTATCTGTCTTACTATCGTATCTGTCTTACCATCGCATCGACAAGTCTGAAATACGATAGATAATAATAGGACATATATGATAAGGTATGCCAGTCAGAAATTCTGGGTTAGTATTCTATTTAACTTTCTGGATAATCTCCCCTGTAACCTTGTTCTTCAGGATCAGTTTCACCGTGCCATCAGGAATTTTTTCCTCCTTGATCAAGTAGTGCTGTTCGTCGTATTCTTTTAACTGGGGACCACCGGAAACTTCATCGCTGCCGCGCCAATCCTTCAATTCCACTGGTTCCCACTTCTTTGACTCTGAGGATTTGTAACAGGCATCCATGATTGCATTGACCACATATCCATCATAGAAGGTCTCCATGGGCGCTTTTCCCTGATCCATGGAATCGAACATATCGGTAAACATGAAATCGTATCCCAGGGAGTTGACTTCATCTCCCACCGGGAAAAGCCAGCCTGTAGCTGATTCGGCTTTCTCTGCCACATAATCGCCTTCTCCTACGGCCGTATACATATCAAATCCGGTGCGTAGAAAATGATTGAGGAATATGGTTCCTTCAACTCCCATTACCTCGTCCCTCAGGTCCATGCCGCCACGGAAACACCAGCTAACCTCGAACTGACCAATGGCTCCGGAAGCATACTTAACTAATGCAATGGCATGGTCCTCCGCTTCGATGGGCTTCACCTGGGTATCGGCCCAGCACATGACCTCAACTGGGCGAACATCCTTGCCTATATAGTTGCGGGCAATCTCAATGCAATGACAGCCCAGGTCGATAATGGCACCTCCTCCAGAAAGTTCCTTGTTCCAGAACCAGTCGCTGTGAGGACCAGGATGGGCTTCACGGGCACGCACCCAGAGAATATCACCCAGGGCTCCGTTCTTCACCGATTCCACAGCTTTCAACGTTTTAGGGGTGTAACAAAGGTCTTCCAGGTAACCGTGAAAAACTCCATGTTTCTCAACCAGCTCCAGCATCTCTTTGGCCTCGGCAGCATTTCGTCCCAAGGGTTTCGTGATCAGGACGGCTTTCCCAGATTCAGCAGCCATCCGGACCGCTTCCAGATGCTGGAAATTGGGAAGGGCCACTACAACGGTATCGATATCGGGATGGTTCACTGCCTCCAGCATATCGGTGGTCCAGTGCGGAATTCCATGTCTCTCAGCCACCTTCTTTGCACTGGCTTCACTTCTGGAAAAGACCACCTGCACCCGGTCGGGCCTGCGATGTCCATGCAGCGCATGTATATAGAAATCTCCGATAAAACCGCCGCCCAGCATTGCTATCTTCTTCTCTTTAATCATATCTGTATGTTTAGTTTTGTTTAAGCAATGAGAAAAACTAAAAATATAAAAAGTTTGAAAGTAAACTGTTTCGGTGTTGGGTTGTTTATAAAAAAACTACTGCTGGCATGGGACAATTATCAAAAGATCAGATTGACGAATTCAGGGAAGAAGGTTTTATCCAGTTTAAAGGCCTGTTTGATGCCGAAGAGATCGAATTGCTACGCTCCACAGCACATGCTGACAGGGAACTGGATAAGCACTCCTTTTCAAGAGCGGATGGAGAAGGTGGAAAGGTCCGCCTTTCACTCTGGAATCATCCCGGGGATAATGTATATGGAATGCTTGCCCGATCCATGCGAATGGTAAATAAAGCCGAAGAACTACTGGGAGATGAGGTATATCATTATCATTCCAAAATGATACTGAAAGATCCGAAGATTGGAGGAGCATGGGCATGGCACCAGGACTATGGATACTGGTACCAGAACGGACTCCTGTATCCCGATCTGGTCTCTGTGTTTATAGCGGTGGACAAGGCAACACGCGAAAATGGCTGCCTGCAGGTGATCAGAGGTTCTCATAAGATGGGACGAATCGATCACATACTAACGGGCGATCAGGCTGGTGCTGATATGGAACGGGTAAATGCCTGCCTGAAGCGACTGGAACTGGTCCATTGTGAAATGGAGCCTGGAGATGCCATCTTTTTTCATTCCAACCTTCTGCACCGCTCAGATCAAAACAAATCCGAGCACTCGCGATGGGCTATGGTATGCTGCTATAATACCCGGAGCAATGATCCCTATAAAGATTCACATCATCCAGGATATACACCGCTGACAAAAGTAGATGATTCCATGATCAAGCAGTTTGGTTCACTTAGCTCCGAAAAAGGAACTCAGTCCTGGCTCGATCCGGATAAGGATGAAAGTGCCAGTGGCCTGGATCAGGGCTGAGCGGATTCAGGATTTTCCTTAAAGTTCCACAATAATTCCATAGTAAGTCCTCCGGCCTGCTCCAGGTCGATATACTCATATCGGCCCGAACCCGGCTTTCCCTTTTCGCCCCAGGTTCCTCCCATGGAGACCACGAAGCCTTTTGAGGTGTAATCTTCCAGGACCACGTCCATATCCTTGACAGAGAAGGCCAGGTGATGGATTCCTTCTCCGTGCAGCTTTATATGATCCTCATAAACAATGGGCCCTTTTACCGGAATACACCATTCATAGTTTATAGTTCCATGGCGCTGCCAGCCCTGAATCAAATCGTGATCGGCCGGCTTACCATAATACATAGGATCTCCCAGTTCCGGATAATTGATCGCCAGTTCGGGCAAACCAATCTTCATCCAATAATCAGAAACAGGCTCGGGATCCCGGATAGCAAAGGCATATTGATTTAGTCTCAATTCAAGCAGGTTATCATCACATAAAGCTGTATGAATCTGCAATCCATTATCTGCATAGGTGAACCCAAGTATATACTTTCCTTCTGGCTCCGTATCCATAAGCACAAACGCCAATTCCCCCTCACTTGTTTCTATGCTTATCTTATCAAGAATACCGATTCCAAGTGCGTCCAGGCGTCCAATTTCATCTTTTAGATCATTAACTTCGGAGAATCTATGAACCAGACTCATTGCCGCATCGCCGTGCTCAATTAGAAAATCATTGAATATGGATTCTCCTTCAAGTGGCTGGATCCAGTTTACATGTGCGCCCCCCAGATTAGCACATACAAGCCTGGCCATGCTCACACTCTCTGTGGTCCACGATTTGACTTCTACCGTACCCATATCCTTGAATTGGTCGAATCCCAGTTCTCTGTATTTTACCATTGTGGTCTCCACATCCGACACGACCCAGAGCACCTGATCCACTTCATTGTAAGCACCTGGAAGTTCCGTAGCTTCTAAGTGACCTGCTGAGAGGGCTAAAATACAACTCAATAACACTAACTTTTTCATAGGATTGTCTTTATCATGATTACTAATCAAGTTCTATAGCACCAATATCGTAATTATTTTTTGATGGAATGGCTGTTCCCAGCAAATCCCTCTCTCCTACATCCAGATTTAACAAAGTCTTCAGATTCAATCCTCTTTCAACCAGGGGTGAACCGGGAAGAGGAATATATCCACTCATGGATTCCTGATTGATCATTGCGGGATCTGTCACTGTGATAGATCCTGCCTGCTTCAACATGGGATCCTGGAATAGGCCGATGAATTCATCATCATACTGCTCTTTGCCAGTGGCCGTTGCCCACTCTCCAAGCGTTCCATATCCTAAAAATGTGATATTTTCCTCCAGGTTCCAGTAAAGATTCCCCAGAAAGACCTCATCCTTTGGCGATTTTCCTTCGGAGATAAGTGCCCCATTGTAAACAAAAATATTGTTATGAAAATAGACGCCCGGATAGTTATCATACAACCAGATACTGGAGCCTTCCTTCAGGCTGTTATAGAAGGTGTTGTTGTAGATCCGGCAATTGCGTAAGATGCCCTGATTTTCACTTTTCCAGATGCCCAATGATCCGCCGTTGATGATGCCATCGTCCTGACTGATGTTGTACCTGATGGTGTTATTCTCCCAGGGCTTGGCAGCGCCAAACTCATAAAGGCCGAATCCTGCACCCTCGTTGTTATGGGAAATACAATACTGAATAAGCGAATTGGAAACGCCCCCATCCAGATCAAATCCCCCTCCATCTGCTGCCACCGGATTTGTGCGATTATGATGAGATATGCAATGCTGAATGATAAAATCTGTGCAGTCCCAAATCCAGATTCCCACCGGACCGTTTTCCGTCCATAGCATATCCCAACCATTGTTAAACGCTTCGCAATACTCAATGGTCCCGCCTTTTACGGAGGAGGCCAGAATTCCGTTTCCACTGTGATTATTCAAAACTGAAGGGTCTCCGGGATTGTTTTCAGCTACACAGTACCCAATGTAGAGATTGTGGTTGTCATACTTTATGGTGTCCCAGACGGTAGTCCCGCTGACATGGATCCCCGCAAATCCGTTTTCATGAGCATATACATGCTTAATTAATGCATCGTTGCATTTATGTAGATGAACACCACTATGTTGAAAACCATGCACTTCCAGATCATGTATAACAAGGTCATCGCACTGATGGATGAGCACACCATCTGCTGTGTTTCCGGAATTTCTGCCCATGCCGCTGAATTCCAGGGTTTCAATGGTCAGAAACTGACAGCTGTCCGCTTTCAATCCTTCGGCTTCCTGACCAGAAATAATAGCTGCGCCCTCTCCATAAGAGGAGACAATCAGTCTTGATGACTCTGTTCCTGCATCTTCCGCGGACAGGCTTATGGTACCAATGAAAGTATCTCCGCCCCTGAACATGATCCTGTCCCCGGGTGCAAAGTCCTGTTCATTGACCTTTTCTATGCTTTGCCAGGCTCTCCCTTCAGATAGTCCCGAATTAGAATCATCCCCATCTGCACTGATAAAGTATGTACTCCCAACTTTTGGGCCAGTGCAAGTCGCAAACCACAAGCTAGCAAGAAGCAATAGTGTAGTAGGGAGAATTGATCTTTTCATTAGAATATACTTATCAAATCATGGTCCTAACGAGCTTCCAGCTTCTTTTTCCTGAGCAGCGCCTCCAGGTAATAATAGTCCGCATAATTAATGGGAACATCCACCTCCGATTCAGAGGGTTTGGCCCCTACTGAATGGTCCAGGATAAAGCCGTAGTTCTCTCCAGGTTCTGAAGCATAGGTGGTTCCAAGACTCTCCATGATCTTATCCGCCTTTGCCTTAAACATGGCTCCGTTCTCTGAATATCTGCATAATTCGTATAGTGCAGAGGCCATGATGGCTGCAGCAGAAGCATCCCGGGGTTCATCGGGGATACCAGGTGCATTATAGTCCCAGTAGGGAACCAGGTCATCCGGCATATTGGGATGTTCCAGCAGGAACATGGCAATTTTCTCAGCCTGTTTCAGGAAATCAATATGATCCGTAAGGCGATAGCTTGCAGTAAAACCATAGAGCCCCCAGGCCTGCCCCCTGGACCAGGCACTTTCATCTGAATAGCCCTGGTGGGTATCCATCTTTCTCACATCACCGGTAATGGTATCGTAATCGACCACATGGATCGAACTATTATCGGGTCGGAAATGGTTCTCCATTGTGGTAAGAGCATGCATAAAAGCTATGTCGTGATAGACCGGGTTTCCGGTTTGCCCTGAGGCCCAAAAGAGCAACTCCAGGTTCATCATATTATCGATTATTACCGGGCACTGCCAGTTCTCCTGATTGAAGTCCCAGGACCGAAGGCAGCCTACATAAGCATAATAGCGGGTTATAAGTGTCTTTGCCGATTGTTCCAGAACGGGAATATAAGACTCATCTCCGGTGAGGCGTAAGGCATTTCCATAACTAGAGAACATCCTGAAACCCACATCGTGGTTGGATCCATTGAACTGCTGATCCTCCAACAAGTCTGTGTAATTGATTGCTTTCTCTTTCCACTCCACTTCCCCGGTCAGTTCATACATATACCATAAGACTCCTGGATAGAAGCCACTGGTCCAGTCCCCCGCCGGAACAACTGCCAGGGATCCATCTTTGTTGATAGTCCGTGGTACCACGCGTTTTTGTCCATTGGGGCTCAGGGGGTCCTCCGCCTGTACTTTGATAATGTTCTCATCCAGAAGCTCCAGTTGCTGGCCGATTTGCTTCAGAGTTAATCCTTCAGGCCGGGTGGAGGGACCCTTGCAGGAAGAGAGTAATAAAATCAGTAATACCAGGGGCAATAAAATCACTTTTCTCATATGTCTCGTTTCAGCTTATGGTTTATTCAGATAGTTTTCTCTCAGATATTCCGGATCATAGGCCGGATTGGGATCCATTCCCTCTGCACCCACCACCTCTTGCCAGGAATGAAGCAGATGCAGCATCTCTTCTGTTTTTCCTGGCATCTCTTCAGCAAGGTTCCTGGTCTCACCTATATCATCCACCAGGTTGTAGAGTTCCACTATTCCCGGATCGAAAAATTCAATCAGCTTGAAATCCCCCAGTCGTAAAGCTGCACCAGGTTTTCCGCCCTGGTTGCTATAGTGAGGATAGTGCCAGAAAAGGGGTCGTTCGGCCAGCTTCCCTTTCCCTGAAAGCAAAGGAACCAGGCTCACCCCATCCATATGTTGCTCAGGTATAAGTTCAAGGCCAGCCATCGCCAGGATGGTGGGATAAAAGTCTGTACTGGTAACCGGAACATCCGACAGGGTGCCTTCCGAGCCGGAACCGGGCCATTTAATAAACATCGGTTCACGGATGCCCCCTTCGTACATCCAGCCCTTTCCGGCCCTTAGCGGAAGATTGGAAGTGGGAGAACCTTCGGAGGTGGAGAGTCCGCCATTATCGGACATAAAGATAACAATGGTGTTCTCCCCTAAGTCCAACTCTTCAAGCTTCTGCATCAAGCGACCCACATTGGTGTCCAGGGTCTCAATCATGGCCGCATAGGTGGGATGACCCTGTTGAACGCGTTCCACAAACCTACCCCGGGGCGCTGCATAGTTGATCCATTCACGATCTGTAGTCTCCATGGCTTCAGGGTTCAGCCCCTCTGATTCAATCTTTTTCTTATACTTCTCAACAAGTTCTGGTTTTCCCTGCTGTGGATTGTGTACTGTATAGAATGAAAGATAGAGGAAGAATGGTTCCTCAGTATGATCCTCCATAAAGCGGATGGACTCATCGGTAAGTCTGTCGGTGAGATTCTCACCTTCGGGACCACTTTCCAGTCGTGGATTCACGTAGGGACTAAAGTACCCTCCCCTGGGAGAACCAACGCTCCATCCCCCTTTGTTGATATCAAAACCCTGATGTTCGGGCCAGTAGATGGAATCCTCACCCAGGTGCCACTTTCCGGCAAAGAAGGTCTTATAACCCGCCTGTTTCATGGCTTCGGCAATGGTATGCTCTTCCAGCTTTACCTCAAATTCAAACTCCCTGGAAAGCAACATATCACAGGGCAATCCTGCACTGTAGCTTTGTCGACCACTTATCCAGTCGGTGACCCCGGTCCTTGCCGGATATTTTCCGGTAACAATACTGGCCCTGGTAGGGGAACAGACCGGGCAGGCTGCATAGGCACTGGTAAAACGCATGGATTCCCCGGCCAACTGGTCAATATTTGGTGTTTCATGAAAAGTGCTTCCATAACATCCCAGATCGGTCCATCCCATATCATCCACGAGGATAAAAATAATATTGGGCCTTGATTCTGATCCTCCCGGGCTATTACAAGACCAGCAGGCCAAAAAAAGAAGAACCGGCAATAGATAAGCATTCCGTTTCATTATCAGGATCCTTAGAGTTACTTCATATGTTCCCAACCCTATTCAGGGGTACATCATTGGGCTTGGCAATCTTTTGAAGATATGCAACATAATCCAGTTTTCCCAGTCCTGCCATCAGTTCATCCAGTATTGGAATGTAACTATCCTTCCACAGTATGATATTCCTGGCATGGCAGCTTGCATATGTGACCTATAAAGAGGCTTAAGAATTAACAATTTGCCCAAAAGTTTGTTAAATTTGAGTATATGAAATATTAACAAATAATAAATCTAAAATTCAATTGAAAATGAAAAAGATCCTAATTGTTGCAACGGCCATTGTATGGTCACTCAGCATGAATGCCCAGACTGCAAATGATTACCTGGAGCTTACACGCGAAGTATTAAAAGTTGAGAAAAAAGCAGCGGTAACTGAAGCCATGCAGCTAAGCGAAGCTGAAAGTCAGCCCTTCTGGAATTTATACAACGAATATCAGGCAGCATTATATGTTGTCCAGAATAAACGAATTGCCATCATTAAAGATTATTCCGACAATTTTGACTCACTCTCTGATGAAAAAGCAGATGAGCTCTGGATTGGATCCTTGAAATATGAGCAGGAATTACTAAAGTTGAAAAAACGCTATCACGCCAAATTCAAGAAGGTAGTAAGTCCGGGGAGAGCTGCTCGTTTTATGCAACTCGAAAATAAAATTGAGACCTTGATTGATGCTTCATTGGCTTTGGAAATTCCATTGATCGAAACTAAGTAGACAGTATATTTATTTTGGGTGGGATTGAAGTTTTCACTTCCCGTAGGATTTGATGCTTCATCCCTCCCTTAAGCTTTTGGATAATTCTATCCACTGATCAGAAGCACTCTTTTTCGGTATATTTGAAAGAACCAAATCACTCAACCATGCATTCCATCATACGATCCATGTTTCTTTCCGCACTTATATGCGGTTTTCTTAGTTCCTGCCAGACTACCAGCCAGCCCCAAGTGGTAAAAGAGGAGTCCACATGGACACAGGTGCTGGAAAAGGACTTGCATCTGCTGGGGCACCGCAACTGGATCCTGGTGGTGGACAAAGCCTTCCCGGAACAGTCCTCACCAGGAATGAAATATATCTACGTAGAACAGGATCTGTTGCCCACTCTGGACCATGTACTTGGTGCTCTGGATAAAAGCACCCATGTGAAACCAATCATCTACCAGGACAAGGAGCTCTCTTATATTGCCGAAGAGCAGGTGTCGGGCATTGAAGCATTCAGATCCGCAGCAGCTAAGACCCTGGAAGGAAGAGGTGTCAATACCCTCCTCCACGACGAAGTATTCAGCATGTTGGATGAGAGCTCTTCTTTGTTCAGGGTACTGGTGATCAAGACCAACTGCACACTACCCTATACTTCTGTATTCCTGCAATTGGATTGTTCATACTGGGGGCCTGAAAATGAAAAGAATCTCAGGGAGCTTATGCAGTAAGCCACCTGCAGGAACAACCCTGCTTGAAATGAAGTATCTGGATATTATTTCTTCATTACAGGACACTGTTTCAATTGCCACTTTCGGTAGCTACTCAGTTTCTCACGGATGGCATCTCCATGATTATCCAGGATTCCATACAGCATCGAAACCGAGGGAGTGGTATACTCCGGCTGTGCGCTTCGGATGGTGTGGGATTGATCCGACCATCCAATCTCGTGGATGCCCGCACTTCCGTTTTCGGCCGGGTAGGAAAGGTAGTAGAATTGCCGGGTATAGCGTAGCATAAAATTCTCCAATCCAAGCGGACCACCAGATGTATGGAACATATCAAACAATCCGTAAACAGCATCGTAACCATCTTCACCCATAATAAGCCTATCCGGATACCTGGTTCTGATCTCCCGGGTATACTGGACCAATCCCTCGTAAGGGGAGTAATCAGGAGCATTTTCCCAGCGCAGGGTTCCATCCAGGAAGACTCCATCCACTCCATAGAGATCAAATAGTTCAGCTGTTTTATCGACCATGTAGTCCCTGTACTTCGGGTGACCGAAATTCATGATCAAGCCCATAGTCTCCTTGGCCAGGTCCGCATTCCAGTCAAGCCAATTCTGAACCTGCGGCACTCCATCCGGACCCTTTAATGCCGCGTCGCTCATCTGGTGCTTTTCGAGGAAATCAAAGTTGGCCAGGTTGGGTCCACCAAGCATCAGCACTACTTTCACTCCCAGCTCATGAGCTGTTTCAACAAAGTGTTTTAATCCTTCCGCACCTCCCATCCTTTCATCAGGGAAGTGTTCCGGGTAGGTGTTGTAGTACCTGCCATCCCACGCTGGCAAAAATGCCATGACCTGCTTTCCATCCATGGTCTCACAGATCCACTCCAGCTGCTCACCCATCTGGTCGAATGTATTGTACATGTGACCGGTCCAGTGTACTCCATGAAAGAATGCTACCACTTTCAGCTGATCGATCCATTGAGTGGTCTCTTTTTCCATCCACGGCACCAGGCCGAAATGGTCTTCCAGGTCGCGGCACCGCTCCATCACAATATCTTGCCTTGTTTGATTAAAACCAAGCTCCCAACTTGGTGCTGATATGGTACGCGACACTTTTCGAATATCTTCATCATGACTCAGCACAACCACCGCTTCGTTCGACAGGTGATCCTGGTAGCAAGCAAAACCCTTTCTGCGAATCTCCCTGTCCTTTGACAACACGAACCATTCCTTATCAGGAGAGGTGATGAATGAGAGGGGCATGGTGGCCGCCCTTGAAGGATAGCTGTATTGAAATCCCCCTTCCCCTGAAAAGGGATGGATTCCTTTTGCCTGGGGGTACTCAGATACAAAGGATTCTACCTCAATACCCTTAATCATAAGCAGCAGGGTCAGGCAGTTCTCCTGAGGATGGCTTCCACTGGCTGCAATTGAAAAGCGGTTCTCTCCCAGGGAAGAGATCCGAAGTTCTATCCCGCCTGGGTTGATAAGTTGCCCACCAGCTGATGAAAGGCTGGAACACTGCATTACCAGGGTGCCAGGGATGGATCTATCCACGCTTACTTCGGCCGGATTGGGACAGTAGAGATTGTTCTCCGTGGAAAGTCGCACTGCAAACCTGAGCCCTTCAAACTCAACATAGGGATCTTTAAAGTCGTATCCCATGGGTCCGAACTGACCCGAAACAACTGGCGTCATGACCAGGAGTAAAACAATAATTAACTGAATTATAGATCGCTTCATAGGGATATGGTTATCACGCAGAGATAGCATCATTGTTTCTTGATATTGCTATATGGAACTACTCCATCGGGATTCTGAAAATAGTATGGAAAATGATCCCAAACGGATTCTCCTGTCACAAGCCTGGGATCTTTGGTCCGGGCCAGGTATTTATCCAGAACACCTGAAAGCCGCTTTCTTTCACTGCTGTATTCCTTTCGGTCTGCAAGGTTCAGCAAACAGGCCGGATCATTCACTATATCATAAAGCTCCTCCATGGGCCTTTTTTCCATGGCCAAAGCAAACAATGATTTGATCTCAGAGTCGCTCCGATGCTCCAACAAATAGGTGAGGCTGGGCGACTGGTCGATGTCGCCATATACCCAACCATGAACCGAAGGAACATCCGGTGAACCTGCAGGCCATCTGTCAGGTTCAAGGTTCCGTATATAAAGATATTGGTAGTCACGCACCGACCGCTGGGGATATGGGAGCTCACCCTCCCTGCAAACGGTATGTCGCTCTTTCCCGGCAAAAACGTATTTGCGACTTTTCTCTATCCTTCCGGAAGTGGTGGCATTGAATATCTTCAACAGACTATTTCCAGTCATTTCTCCGGGGACTTTGGCTCCTCCACACTCCAGCAGTGTAGGAGCCAGATCGGTCAGGCTCACCAGGTCTTCAATCACCCTTCCTCCCCGTTCTATGCCGTCTTTCCAGCAAATGGCCAGTGGCATATGAATCCCGTATTCGTAGAGGTTATTTTTGGCTGAAGGGAAGGCCATCCCGTTGTCGCTGGTGATAATGATGATGGTGTTGTCCAGGAGCTTGCGAGCTTCCAGCTCTTCGATCATCCTGGACAGGTGCTGATCCACCCATTGAATCTCCAGCAGGTAATCTGCCAGGTCATTCCTGACCTCGGGTACATCAGGCAGGAAACCAGGCACCGTCACTTCTTCCGGATCCACCCCCAGCCTGGCACCTGAACGGGCTTCAAATTTTCGATGAGGTTCTGAGCTGCCAAACCAGAAGAGAAAGGGCTCATCCTCCGGACACTTATTCAGGAAATCTTTGAAATTCTCCGCATAGTTGTTAGAAACAATTCCAGCTGTAGGGGATTGGAGATCGCTCTGGTTGTATGTAGATCCAAGGGGATTGTGTTCCCATCCATGAACCCTGAAATCGTTGGGAGCCCAGCCCTTTTGTGTGTGCCCTGTAAAATAGCCCAGCTCCTCCAGCAGCACCGGGAAACTGACCTGTTTTAATTTGAGGGGAACCGCACTAAAGAGGTTTGCTGCTTCGCCCAATCTCCACATCTCCTGACCTGTGATGATGGAGCCCCTGGAAGGAGAACATGAAGGGGCAGCGCAAAAGGCATTTTTGAAATACAATCCTTCACCGGCTACCCGGTCAAAGGCTGGAGTGGCTATGGCCTTCTCCCCGGCAAAGGAGGTATGCACCCAGCTCTGGTCGTCGGTAATGCAGATCAGGATATTGGGCCTGTCCTGGCTGATTCCTGGCTGGATACTGATGGCCAGTATAACCATGAACACGGTGAAAGATTTGATAGGATGGGTCATCGCTGCACTCTCTGAACAAATATACATTTTTGATCTATACACCTACCCTTTTGAGTTATATTGATAGTAGGCTTCCTTTACCAGCTCAAGCATATCCTCATAGGTGGCTATACGAGGATTGCCCTGATAATCCGGCAGTACCATGGACTGCTTTGCCAGTGCCTCAAACTCCTCTTCGGGCATACCGACATCTTTCAGGCTCTTATAGAGGCCAATGGATTTGAGGAATTTGACGATTTCATCATGGGCCTTGCCTGCGGCCTCAGCATCTGCAGCGGCCTTTAAACCAGGATTCAATACCCGTGCCATAAAGGCATACACCTTCACAGCAGCCTGCTCCGTAAATCGCGTGCATGCCGGGTAGAGAATGGCCAGGGCTTCCCCATGAGCCACGTGCGGGTACATTCACCCTACTGCCATACCCATTCCATGGGGAAGGGTTACTCCTGCGCTGGCAATACAAAGTCCGGCATTTGTCAAAATCATCTTAACTCTTTCATACGGGGGAACAAGCAAAGCATCAGGTGTCGAAACCATTAAGCATCTCCTTCCATATGTTGAAACGATCTCGCCTGCTTCAGAGACACATCCCTTACCAAATACAATCTCAGTGGATTGATGAAAGTTGAATTGTTTCATGATAATAAGTTTTTAGAGATCGATCATCACCTTCATGGTAAGCTTACCCTGTTTTTCGATGTATTGATAGGCTTCCAGGTAGGACTCAAAACTGAAATGTTTTGATATTAGCGGAGTGGTAATAATCTTTCCCGAATCAATCATCTTTACAGCCTCTTCATAATCCTCCTTCCTGTACATCATGGACCCAAACAGGTTCAGCTCATGCTCGCCCAGGAAGTACATATTCACCGTAGGATTTTCCGAATAGACACCAAGGATCACAATATCTCCCCCCTTTTCCACATGGGCCATCAAGGCATCCAGGGATGGCTGCACCCCCGCAGCTTCAAATCCTACCTGGAATCCCTCACTCCCGAAAAATGTCTTCACTCCCTCCTCAAATGGGATCTCTGTCACATTCAAAACACCATCGATACCACATTCGCGGGCGATCCCCAATCGGTAGTCGCTGACATCTGTAATCAGCACTTTTGCAGCACCCCTGGCCCTGGCAAATTGTGCCACCAGGTTACCAATGGTGCCAGCCCCGGAAACCACCACATTTTTCCCCGTGATACCTGTGGTCCGTCCCGTAGAATGAGCACCCACTGCTGCAGGCTCAACCAGAGCACCCTGGTCAAGACTCATGGAATCGGGTATGGGGATGATCCGTTCCTCCGGAACAACAAAAAAATCCTGGGCTACACCAGGAGCCTGAAATCCCTGGACCTTTAGTTCCTGACAGGCATTGTACTGACCTCTGAGACAGGGTCCGCATTTCCCGCATACCAGCTGGGGCCATGCCGTAGCTTTCATTCCGGCTTGCACTCTCCTTACATGCTCTCCCACTGAATGTACTGTGGCTGAATACTCATGCCCCTGAACTACAGGGTAGGGTGTGGCAGGGTGCTCCCCATGGAAAACATGAATATCGCTTCCACAAACACCTATCCTTTCAATCTTTAACAGAACTTCCTTCGATCCAAGAGATTCGGGTTTGGGTATCTCCCTGTACTCAATTACACCCGGGGAAGTCATTATTGCCTGTCTCATCTCTATCTTCTTCAGTTTTAAAAAATAAAATACATGACCGCAAGGGTCACTACAAGAATCCCGGCCCATAGTCGCACATCTCTAAGTCCCTCGAATTTTCCTCGGGTAATCACTGAAAGGGGACTTTCCCAGGTATAGTTCTCTATCACCTCTGCTGGAGGTTTAGGAGAAGTATAGCTCACCACAAAATAGATCACTGTACAGATCACAAAGAGCCACCAGGCTTGCATCATAAATGGTATTGATAATCCTCTGGTCAGGTACATTTGACCGCTGATGGGTTCGAAATCGAGACAGAATGCTGTAATACCAAGTATGAGTCCGGATACAAGGGTGACAATCGCCGCCCTGCTGGTGCCTCGCTTGGAGAAAACACCAAACAGAAATACAGTAGCAACCGGAGGTGCTATGGCTGCAGCGATCTTATTAATACCCTCAAAAATGCTTGAAAATTTATCTCCCTGAGTGGACCAGAGCATGGCCAGCATCATCACCACAATGGCTGCAATACGTCCGTATTTTATCTGCTGCCTATCAGTTGTGCCTGGTTTTAACCTCTTTACAATATCCACAGCCACCAATGTAGCCGAACTGTTCAGGGCTGCTGCTATAGTGCTCATCAATGCTGCCAGTAGCGTTGCAGCCATCAATCCTTTCAAGCCTGTTGGCAGCAACTGATCAATCATCACCGGCAAAGCCTGGTTGGCATTTGTTCCAATGATATCCTTAAATAACACATAAGCAATCACTCCGGGAAAAACCAGAATAAATACGGGCAGAATTTTCAGAAATCCGGCAAAAATCGGCCCCATCTGTGCTGCGTGCTTGCTTTTAGCTCCCAAGACCCTTTGAACTATGGTCTGGTCAGAACACCAGTACCACAATCCAAGGACTGGATAACCCAGCAGACAGGCATACCAGGTGAGACCCGATTCAAACCCTCCTTCGCCCAACAATTCCAGGCTCTCTTTGGAATGCAACATATTCAGCTGACCGGGTTTCAATTGGGCTTTCAATTCTGCCAGGCTGCTTACTCCATGATCGGGCAGCGCAGCAATGGCAAATCCGGTCAATACAATGGCACCAAGAATCAGTATGATTGTCTGAACACTTTCGGTAACCACAACAGCCTTCAGTCCACCAAGCACTGTATAAACAGCGGTAATAACAGAGATCACCAGGATCGAAGTAAGCACATTGATCCCAAAGAAAGCATGAAAGACAACTGCACCTGCATAAAGGCTCATTCCGATATGTACAAATAGCGCTCCTAGAATGGCTATAAATGCCATGATGGTCCTGGCTGTTGAACCATAGCGCTTCTCAAGAAATTCAGGTAAGGTGGAAATCCTGCTTTTAAAGTAGAAAGGGGCAAACACCAGTCCAAGCATGATCAGGGTGATGGCCGCCAGCCATTCAAAGTTTCCCCAGACCAGGCCCTCGTTATAGCCTGAAGCGGCAAGACCAACCAGGTGAACGGTGGAGATATTGGAGGCAAAAAGGGCAGCTCCCACCATGACCCAGCCCAGACCCCTACCTGCCAGGAAATAGCCTTCACTGGTCATCTTTCTTAAACGGACCGACAGGATACCTACCAGCAGGATGCCCACCAGATAAACAACAATAATGATCAGATCGACAGTAGCTATGCTTAAATCCATGCCGATCAATCGTTATAATAAACCTGCTCCATTTCTGCCCAGCTGTCATAGCCTTCCAGGGGGATCTGCATGGGATCGCATACCTTCAACCATTCAATATTTCGGGGGTGCTTGTCCAGCTTGGCCATGTCTGCCTCAAAATCATCCCCTGTGTATTCATAATATCCGAATTCATACCAGCTCCCATCATCCAGCTGGTGCAGGAAAATAGAGAAGTTGCGCATATTGGCCTCAATAAGCAGGTCTCTAACACCGTAGTTGGAGTCCGCATGAACCGCTTTATATTCCTCAATACATTCAGACTTGATCTTGATGACCATTCCCACTCTTTTTACCTCTTTCTTTACACTATCGATCTCTTCTCCCGTACTACAACCGAAGGAGATCGCTAAGATAAGGGCGGCAAGGTAAAGTAAGATATTCCTGTTTTTCATAAAAATGAGCTTTAATCTTTTACTTAAGTTTCGGATGGTGATAACGTTCTATCTTAATGACAAAGGCATGATCGCAGGGTTTTTCATCAGGCATCTCCACGATCAGTCCGCGTCGTGTCAAGCTCCATTTCAGGTCCTTGCCGTCACCCAGTAAACTTACCCGTTTGATCTCCTCCTTATAAAAACCCGGATAGGCCGGTCCTTCTTCTTCAGAGATTGTTTTACCAACCAGTGATGGTATGTCTTTGGCTGGCTCCTTTCCCAATCCTTCGGGTTCCGGATCGATGCCCTGTATAGAATTTATCACTGCAAATTCCCCTGGCCAATCCAGGAAGATGGCATAGAGATTATCTCCCTTTACCGTAAAGCGAATATCTTTTGCTGTGTATATAATGCCCGATTCATCGAATCCTGTTTCGTTGGCCTCTCCCAGGTTTGTGGGCCCTTCTCCAGCCACCATCCAGGGGGTGGTTTCGTAGATTGCTTCCCCGTTAATATCAAGCCATGCTCCTATGGCCAGCAGCACTTCTTTGGCGCCTTCAGGTATGGTTCCATCGGGTTTGGGGCCCACATTAAGCAAGAGGTACCCATTCTTGCTGACCCTGTCCACCAGGTTATCGATCAGCCTGTTGGGCGTCTTAAAGGTAAGGTCATTGGCATAGCCCCAGGCGCCCCGGTCATCCACCGAATTATCGGTGATCCATTCATTGTAAGTCAGATTGGGTTCCTGTCCAAGCTCCAGGTCGCGCACTCCGCTACCAGGAACCAGATCATGTCCCTTGTAGGTCACCACCACCTCTTTGCCCTTGTCATCAGCATGGTTGTAATAATATGCCAGAAAGTCCTTCACATAGCCCTCAGGCATATCATCCAGCGCAAAGTCAAACCAGATAAAATCGGGGCTGTAGTTATCAATCACCTCAATGATCTTTCCATACCATTCATCGATAAACTCCTGGTTTCTTTTCTCACCCGGCAGATGATACTGCCCATAGATACCAGAATTCTTAGGATCACCAGTATCATATCGCTTGTCCGATACAGGGAAAAAGAACCAGTTAGCTGCATGGTGAAAGGCCGTCACATACTTCATATTCCTCTTCTTAATTGCTGCCTCCAGTTCACCAACTATATCACGCCTGGGGCCCATTTTGGCAGCATTCCACTCAGAGTATTTGGTATCCCACATGGCAAACCCATCATGGTGTTCAGCAACCGGACCGGCATACCTCGCTCCGGCTTTCTGAAATAGGTCGGCCCATTCATCTGCATCAAATTTGTCTGCAGTGAAAAGGGGAATCAAATCCTTGTAGCCATATTCGGGGGTCAGTTTGCCAAAGGTCTCTTCGAAATGTCCCCGCTCCTCCCCCTCAGGATTCAGATAAAGCGCGAAAGAGTACCATGTGGTGTTGGAACCATAGGCATGTACCGCATAAGGCCCCCAGTGGGTGTATATGCCAAACTTGCCCTTCTGAAGCCACTCAGGTGTTTGAACACGCCTCAGAGATTGCCAATCGGCAGTGTATTTCTGACCAAAGACCATCATGCCTGCTGCCAGGAACAATAAAATTAGAATGCTGGGTTTTGTTTTCATAATAATTGGAATAGCTGTTTATCGTGTCAAAATTTACTCATAATACTCGTATTATCCATTCATTGAAATGATAGAAAATTTCGATATGTTTGTTTCTTATGTCTTTCACCAGCTTTTCCCATTCTTTAAAATAACTAGCCCATGTCAACTGCTCATATCATAATCATCGTAGTCGCAGCGGTAGCTCTACTTCTTTTAATGGTACTCAAGTTCAAGATCAGTGCCTTTATCGCCCTCCTCATTACCTCCATGATAGTTGGCGTTTTATCTGGCATGCCCCTTCAGGACATTCTGGTGAGTATTCAGGAAGGGATGGGAGGAACCCTCGGTTTCGTTGCTGTTGTAGTGGGATTGGGGGCCATTTTCGGACAGATCCTGGAAGCCTCCGGGGGGGCAGAATCCCTGGCCCATCACCTCGTTAAAAAGTTCGGGACCGACCGGGCATCCTGGGCCATGGTTCTTACGGGATTTATTGTGGCCATTCCTGTTTTTCTGGATGTGGGACTGGTCATCCTGGCTCCCATCATCTATGCCCTGTCCAGGGATACCAAAAGATCGCTTCTGTACTATGGTATTCCTCTGCTGGCCGGTCTGGCCGTTACACACAGCTTTATGCCTCCAACACCTGGCCCCATTGCAGTGGCTGAAATACTGGATGCCCAGCTTGGATGGGTGATCTTCTTTGGCTTTATCCTGGGAATCCCTACTGCCATTATCGCAGGTCCCGTTTTTGGCAAGTATATTTCGAAAAAGATCAATATCCAGCCACCTGAGGACATGATGGCTAATAGTACAGTCGGTGCAACTGATCCGTCAAATCTGCCCTCATTCCGTTCCATTGCTCTCATCATAGCTGTTCCACTGGTATTAATACTGGTGAACACCTTCACGGCTGTTCTGGTTGACAAAGGTGTTTTTGAAAAAAACCTTGTAACAGATATCATGATCTTCGTTGGGCACCCCTTTAGCGCATTGATTATTGCAGCCCTGCTGGCTGTCTATTTCCTGGGGATCCGTAGAGGGAAATCAAAGCAGGAGCTTCTCGATCTAAGCAACAAAGCACTGGGTCCGGCGGGAATCATCATCCTGGTAACAGGTGCTGGTGGTGTTCTCAAGCAAATTCTGGTAGATAGCGGGATTGGTGAAATGATGGCCAACTCCATCTCAGACTCTGCATTACCTCCCATTCTCCTTGCCTGGATTCTGGCAGCCATTGTAAGAGTCACACAGGGATCTGCCACAGTGGCCATGATCACTGCAGCCGGGATTATAGCCCCGGTACTTAGTTTTATTAATCCCAGCGCTCCGGAACTCGCGCTGATCGTAATATCCATTGCCTCGGGAGCCACCATCCTATCGCATGTAAACGACAGTGGTTTCTGGCTGGTGAGTAAATATTTCGGAATGGACGAAAGACAGACCCTCAGGTCCTGGACCATGATGGAAACTATTATAGCCTTTTGCGGACTTGCCTTTACTATGCTGGCAAGTCTGTTTGTTTAGGTCCTTTTACCGGGTTTCATCCATTCAACCTTAAGGGCTGAATCATGACTTGCTCCAAGGATTTTCCCATATAACTCTGGCCTCCGGGCCTTAAGGTACCTGTGCCCTCCGGCCAGTGTCAGTTTATCGGGTGTACAGGTGGCTACCACCACCTCATCGTCCATGGAGCGGCATTCGGCCAGGATCTCTCCATAGGGATCCAGAATCATGGAGTTACCATTTTTTATGTGATCGTCGTCGGGTCCAATGGGATTTGAAAATATGGCATAGATTCCATTGTCGTAGGCACGGGCTGGTAGCCAGCGCAGGAGCCAGCCCCTCCCCTTGGGCCCCTCAAACTCAGCCCTCAAAGCATCCGGGTCTTTTTCCCGATTGTCCCAGAACTTGCGGTCCACCCATCCCCTGCCCGGCATGGGCGAAGGGGTGCATCCGGTCACGTGGGGCATAAAGATGATCTCTGCTCCCAGTAAGGTGGTGGCCCTTACGTTTTCAATCACATTGTTATCATAACATATCAGAATGCCGCATTTGCAATCAAAGAGGTCAAATACCACATACTCGTTTCCAGCCGATAGGTGCTGGCTTATAAAGGGATGTATTTTCCTGTATTTGGCAACAAATCCATCACCGGTCACACACACATGGGTATTATAGACCTGGTCGCCTTCTCTCTCCACAAGGCCGGCCAGCACAGCCACATCATATTTCCCAGCTATCCGGATCAATTGATTTATGCTTTCCCCCGAAGGGATCTCCTCAGCAAGATCTAAAATCTCATCTTTAGATAGCTTACTTAGAAAAGTGTAGGAGCTAATACTTAATTCATGAAAACTGACAATCCTGGCTCCTTTTTTAGCTGCTTGTTTGGTAAGCTCCTCGATGCGGGAGAGGTTGTACTTCTTATCCCCGTTCCTGGTCTGAAACTGGACGGTGGCAATATTTATTTCTCTCATTCTATCAATAGTCTCTTTCTGCGGATCTGTTTGTCCGCTATTAAATGAACGGATTGTGATTAAAACCGTTAAATTTAAGCCATGTTTCCGGATAAAGCTAGAGATACACTTCTTTCTGTACTGAATAAGGGTGGAGAAGCCCTGATGAAACATCTGGGACTTACATCTGAAGCCACAGTGAAGGAGAGTATAAGCTCGGTGGTAACCGAAGCAGACCTGGCCTCAGAAAAAGTGATCCTGGAGGTCCTTCAGAGTACTGCTGAGTCTTACAATATCATTACAGAAGAAAGTGGTTATTTGGATAGTGGATCGGAGTATACATGGGTAATAGACCCACTGGATGGCACCTCCAATTTCGCAGCCGGTCTCCCCTGGTTCGGGGTTATAATTGCTCTTTTTCACAAGGATATACCGGTTCTGGGTGGCATGTATCTCCCTGTAGATAAAGAACTATATGTAACAGAGCAGGGCAAGGGAAGCTGGAAGAACGGCGAAGCAATTCGGCTTACTGATTCGGGAAAACTGGAGGAACAACTGGTGGCCTACTCCTTCGATTTTAGTGATGCGCCGGGAAAAACCGAATCCGAAATGGAGATTCTGAATAGCCTTTCGAAGAAGGTCAGGAACATCCGCTCTACCAACTCCCTGGTCGATTTCTGCTATACCGCTGATGGCCGCCTGGGAGCTGCCCTGAATCAAACAACAAAAATCTGGGATATTGCAGTTCCCTGGCTGATGATCCGGGAAGCGGGAGGAAAAGTGACAGACATCCTGGGTGAGGAGATCTGCTTTGATCTCTCTGTCAGTGCTTTCGATCAAAACTATACCATCCTGGCCTCCGGGGCCAAACTCCATGATACATTATTGAAAACCATTGAACTCAAATAGCCTTAAATAATGAAGAAAAAAAGCTGTCCCTTTAGCATAATGAATATTCTTAGATTACTTCCAGTCATTTTAGCCTTTGGATTGCTGGCAGCTCATTTCTCGAGAGCAAATATGCCTCCAGCGGTGATCGTCAGTCTTATTACTCCCTTCCTGCTCCTGATCAGGAAACCATGGATCGCCAGGAGCATCCAGGTCCTGCTGCTTTTCGGAGCAGCTGAATGGATTCGCTCCATGTTCGGATATATTCAAGTTCGAAAGGAAATCGGGGAAGATTGGGGAAGGCTTGCAATCATCCTTGTCACAGTTGCTCTGCTTACAGCCTGTTCCGCTTTGGTATTCCGTGGAAAATCACTGAAGAAGAGATATCAACTGGAAAAATCAGAAGTATGAAACAAGCTATTCTGCTTGGCCTGGCACTGGCAAGCTTCCTCACAAGCTGTACTACTCACACCGATCCTGATACCGAACCTGAACAAGAAGAAATGAAGCTTAATGTATACCAGGTATTTACCCGCCTGTTCGGAAATACCAACACCACCAACAAACCATGGGGCACCCTGGAAGAGAATGGTGTAGGGAAATTCAATGATTTTACCGACGAGGCCCTGGAGGCCATAAAAGATCTGGGCATTACCCATGTCTGGTATACCGGGGTACTCCACCATGCCATGGTCACCGGCTATGCAGAGATAGGAATTCCGGGCGATGACCCTGATGTGGTCAAAGGGAGGGCGGGTTCACCCTATTCGGTTAAAGATTACTACAATGTAAATCCTGACCTGGCTGTAGATCCAGCAAAGCGGATGGAGGAGTTCGAAGCCCTTATTAATCGCACCCACCAGCATGATATGAAGGTGATTATCGACATTGTGCCCAACCATGTGGCCAGGGTCTATCACTCTGTCACCAATCCACCAGGGGCAGAAGATTTTGGAGCATCCGATGATCTTTCCCGGGAGTACCTGAAGGATAACAATTTCTATTATATCCCTGGTCAGCCTTTCAGGGTTCCCGTATGGAGGGACGGCTACCAGGTGCTGGGAGGTGAAGATCATCCTGAGGCCAATGGCAATTTCAGCGAAAACCCGGCAAAATGGACCGGCAATGGATCACGAAGTCCGCAGCCCGATATGAACGACTGGTATGAGGCAGTAAAAATCAACTTCGGGGTAGATCCCGAGGGTGTAAATGATTTTGATGCTCTTCCTGCCGGCTACGAAAATGAGTCCTACCAGGTCCACCATGACTTCTGGAAAGACAAGCAGGTTCCCGACTCGTGGCTTAAGTACAGGGCTATCGCACTCTACTGGCTGGACAAGGGCGTGGATGGATTTCGTTACGACATGGCCGAGATGGTTCCGGTGGAGTTCTGGAGTTATATGAACAGTGCCATTAAGATGGCCAGACCTGATGCCTTTCTGCTGGCGGAAATTTACCAGCCCCATATTTACAGGGATTATATCCGGAAAGGGAAAATGGACTATCTCTACGATAAGGTACAACTGTATGACAGCCTGAAAAGTATTATACAGGGGCACGGCAGCACAGATGCCCTTGTACATATCCAGAATGAGCTGGCCGATATTGAGCATCATATGCTGCACTTCCTTGAGAATCATGATGAGCAGCGTATTGCCAGTCCGGAATTCGCAGGAAATGCACGGAAAGGGATGCCCGCCATGGTGGTTTCAGCTACCATTGGAAGCTCCCCAACCATGCTTTACTTTGGTCAGAATGTGGGCGAACCCGGGGCTGAAGAACCTGGATTTGGAGCCTCCAGCCGTACATCTATCTACGACTATATTGGTGTCCCTCACCACCAGCGCTGGATGAATGGAGGAAAATTTGATGGGGCTGCGCTTTCAGATATGGAGCGGGATCTGCAATATTTTTATTCCACATTGCTGAACTTTGCAAAAAACAGCGCTGCACTCACCGGCGAATACAGGGAGATACATAGCTTTAACAGGGAATATACTCCATGGTATAACGATCGGGTTTTTTCCTATGTGCGCTGGAAGGGAGAGGAACGCCTGATCATTCTTGCAAATTTTGACCCAGACAGCACCTTTGGCTTTGAACTCCAGCTGCCTGGAGAGATCATCGCTTTATGGAATTTAGAAGATGGAAACTACACCCTGGAAGACCAGCTGACCGATCGTTCATTTGGCTTAATTGTTTCTGATAGGAATGCAGAAACAAGAATCGATATTGAACCACTCCAGTCCTTTATACTTCAACTCCCGCCGGATTGATGAAAAAGAGAACTCAATTTTCTGTCCTCTTCACAGCTCTTATCCTTGCAGGCTTAATGCAGGCCTGTGGAAACAGGCCAGATGCCCTGCCCAATATCATTGTCATCCTTGCGGATGATGCTGGCTATGCTGATTTTGGATTTATGGGAGGCGACATACCAACTCCCCATATCGACCGGCTGGCAAAAAGCGGTGTTGTTTTTACTGATGCCCATATCACTGCAACAGTTTGCAGTCCTTCCAGGGCCGGACTTATCACAGGCCGCTACCAGCAACGCTTTGGTCACGAAGCCAATATACCCCCACCCGACCTGGGCATGGATCCATCCGAAAAGACTCTTGGAGATGCACTGAAACTAGCCGGGTACAGGACCGGGATCATTGGTAAATGGCACCTGGGGAGCAGAGACCAGTACCATCCCAACAGCAGGGGCTTTGATTATTTCTGGGGCTTCCTGGGAGGATCACGCTCCTACCATTTTGATGAATCCAGAGATGACGCAGAGGATCAGGAACGGGAGATTTTACAGAACCAAACCCATGTCAATTTTAAGGGCTACCTGACGGATGAATTCTCTACACAATCGGTAAGGTTCATTGAGGAAAACAAAGCTCTTCCCTTCTTTCTCTTTCTCTCCTACAATGCTGTCCATACCCCCATGCATGCAAAAGAGGAGGACCTGGAAAGGTTTAAAGATCATCCCCGGACAAAACTTGCGGCCATGACCTGGTCCATGGACCAGGGTGTGGGCATGGTTCTGGACAAACTGGAAAAAGAGGATCTCCGCGACAACACCCTGATATTCTTCTTAAGCGATAATGGAGGTGCATCCAATAACCAATCCTCCAATCTGCCTTTGAAAGGTTTTAAGGGCAATAAATTTGAAGGCGGTCACAGGACCCCCTTCATACTCTCATGGCCGGAGCGAATACCTGATGGGATCCCCTACGATGGTTTAAGCTCATCATTGGATATTTTTGCCACATCTCTTGCTGCAGCCGGACTGGATAAGACTCCTGGCAAAGCACTTGATGGGGTTGATTTGATTCCGCATATTACAGGCATCGATACAACAGCCCCCCATGAGCTTCTTTTTTGGAGAAAAGAGAAAATGGCAGCCCTTCGCACGGAAAAGTATAAAATGATCCGGCTTGATGATTATGGATACAGGCTATATAACCTGGAGAAGGATTTGGGAGAGATGTATGACCTGTCGGATAGCCAGCCAGAGCTACTTAAGGAACTAATCACTTCCCTCGAGTTGTGGGAGACTGAACTAATGACACCCCTTTGGGATGAATCTGAACCCTGGCAACAGGTCACTTTTGAGATCCACAGAGCGCTGATGGAGAACAGAGAAGTAACAATTAAAAGTCCTGCCGATTTGCATAAACTTGAAAAATAAACCAACAACCCCATGATGAAATTTCTGACGATTGCCTTAATGACCAGCACACTTTGCATTCTCTCCTCCTGCAATGCTCCACAGAACCATGGAGAAGAATCAATCCCACCCAATGTGGTCATCATCTATGCCGACGATCTGGGTTATGGGGATGTAAGTGCCTATGGCGCCACAGAAATCACAACTCCCAATATCGACAAACTGGCCCGGGGAGGGGTACGCTTTACCAATGGTTACTCCTCATCAGCCACCTGCTCTCCAAGCAGGTACGCTTTGCTCACGGGGGGCTATCCCTGGCGCAACGAGAAGGCAAGAATCCTGGATGGAACTGCTCCGCTTCTTATTAGTACTGAGCAGATGACCCTTCCAAAAATGTTCAAAGAGCAGGGATACCATACAGGAATCGTTGGAAAGTGGCACCTGGGACTGGGCGATGGAAAGGTGGACTGGAATGCAAATATTGCTCCCGGCCCCAATGAGGTGGGCTTTGAATATGCCTATATCATGGCAGCCACCCAGGACCGTGTCCCCACGGTTTATATTGAGAACGGCCGTGTGGTACGCTCCGATCCCAACGATCCCATTGAGGTCAGCTACAAGGAGAATTTTCCTGGTGAGCCCACCGGGAAGGAGAATCCCGAAATGCTAAAAATGAAGTGGCACCATGGACACTTCAACACAGTGGTGAATGGTATATCCCGTATCGGTTATATGAAAGGTGGAGCTGAAGCGAGGTGGGTGGATGAAAACATGGCCGATACCTTTCTTGTAAGAGCCCAGGACTATATCCTTGCCCATAAGGATGAACCATTCTTTCTCTACTATGCGCTCCAGCAACCCCATGTTCCCCGGACCCCTCATCCACGCTTTGTGGGCGAGACAGGCATGGGTCCCAGGGGGGATGTGATTGTGGAAGCGGACTGGTGCATTGGAGAACTGATTGCTACTCTGGAATCTGAAGGGCTACTCGAGAATACCCTGATCATCCTCTCCAGCGACAATGGTCCGGTCCTTAACGATGGCTATTACGATGATGCCGATACAAAAGTGGGCGCTCATACCCCGGCAGGTCCCCTCCGGGGAGGTAAATACAGTCTGTTTGAAGCTGGGACCCGGGTGCCATTCATTACCTACTGGAAAGGCCAGATTGACCCGGCTGTCTCTGATGCAGTCGTGTCCCAGGTGGACCTCTTCTCTTCCCTCTCTTCCCTGGTGGGAAGTGAGATCAGAAGCGGCGATAGTGAAGAGCTGTTACAGGTATTGATGGGAGAAAGCAATCAGGGAAGAGAAGAACTGATCATAGAGGCCACTGGCAGAACTGCGTTTAGAAAAGGGGAGTGGGTGCTTATTCCACCCCATGGCGGTCGTCCTGTGGCTATAGAAGTCAATATCGAATTGGGAAATGCTCCTGAATACCAGCTGTATAATCTGAACGAGGATCTGGGCGAACAGAATAACCTGGCTGCAAGCCAGCCTGATAAACTGGAAGAGATGATTGCTAGCTACGAAGCGATTCGGGGAAAAACAGATGGTACAAGCGAAAAGTTGGAGCTCAAATAGAGTCTGCCTTTTTAATGCAATACCGTTACGACTGATCTGGCTGGTAGAATCACAGCATTCAATGGCTGAGTCTTGAACCCCATATTATGATCTTTATCCGTGGTATAGGTGCTGACCTTTACATCCTCACCCATATGCACATCCAGGGTTTCCTCAGATAGATTGACAAGGACATATACAATATTTCCACTCTCAGGAACTTTGTAGGCTGAAATCAATATTCCGTTTTCAGGTGATTGTTCTTTCGAAAGCTCACATTTTATACGTAGCATTCCGGGACGAACAAAGCGGGAGTAATTCCCCAGTACCCAGAGTAATTTACTATCCCGAACCGTTCCATCATGTTGAAGGCTTTCTACGTGACCTCCCATTTTGCCGGTCTCACCTTCGGAGCCATCATCCAGGTATACCAGGCCATCTTTGAAATCGACCTGAGAAATGGCTGTCCACCATTGCCATGATTTTGCATTGGTCAGTACCATATCATGATGGATGATCCGGGCCACATAAAGAGCAGTTTTCATACTAAGGTCCCTGCCATTTCCACCACCCAGTTCATCATTTTCCTGTAAAATGCAATATTCGCTCATCCAGTAACCAAGATCTGGATTGGCCATTTTAAGCGCCATGTTAACCTGACTCCTATTTGTCACCTGCTCGTCCAGAGGCCAGACCGAATGATAACTGTGGGCCGAAATGGTAAGTTCTACATTGCTTAAGTCACCGATATAGAAAGGAGAATCCGGATTGAAAAAGAACTGTGCCTGGTTGTCCTGACCATAGCTTGGCATACCCAGCTTACTCATATCCATAGCAGCATGACCAATGGTCCCGGCTTCTGTAATGACAATTTGGGTTTTGAGATTTCTGGATACCAATTCATCTGATAAATAGCGTGTTAGGGCATAAATCTCCTCATTTAGAGCAGGAGTGCCCTCTTGACTGTGCCCGTCCCAAGTCCATTGTGGTTCGTTAACAGGGCTCAGGTAATCAAAGTAAATGCCATCATCATTGAAATGCTCAATAACCTCTACCAAATAGCTTGCATAGCCGTCCATGAAGCCTGGTTTCAGATTCAAATGGATCACATCCTTGGGAGCAAAGCCCTTCCCATTAGCAGTAAAATGGACAGGTGGTGAGTTGGGAAATGCCAGGAGTTTCTCCACGCCCTGCTCTTTTGCGGCATTAAGAAACCAGCGCTGACCTTCCATTTTACTCCAATCATATGTGCCATCTGCATTTAGAAAGCACTCACCCCTGCGCCAGGGATTTTCTCGACTACCGATTTCAGAATCATCTCCCTGCTCAGCGGTACCGGCTGAGAGATTAAAACGCCAAACGGAGAGTCCTATTCCTTTTGGATTGCCATCGTTGTCAAACTCCTGACTGAATAGCAAGTCCGCAATCTGATTTCGTTTGTCAAGGGGCCAGTTTTTTCCAACAAACTGAGCACGCCAGGCATCGGAGGCACCGAAGCCATCGATAAGCTGAAAGGTGGTATTCACATCGCTTATCACTTTTAGTGCAGCATTGCTCTGGGCAGATAACAAATTTCCGGTTGCACTCAATAGAATAGACAGCAGGAGAACCTGACCATACTTAAGCTTTACTCCATCTGCCATCAATCAGTAGCTATTACCAGATTCCGGAATCTTCCGGAAGAGCCATTTCCAACCCAGAGTCCGATCTTATCAGACTTGGAGCTTGTGAGCCGCTCCACCTTCAGAACCGGTTCTGCTTTTTCATCCAAAAAAACCGCCACATGCTTCTCTGAGATTTTAATAATGACTTCGATCCAGTCCATCGGATCGGGAGCGGCCGGAATCTCATTCTCGAACTCCATGGTCCGCTCCTCCCTGAGCTTATACCAGGTATATTCGGGATGGCTGATATACTGAACCATATGATTTTTTCGGGTCTGCTCCGTAGCCACGAAATTGAAGGGGCGGAAGTAGATGGCCTCGAAAGTCTCCTCATCCTGTATATTAAAGGCAAGACCGATAAAGCTCCTGCCTGGACTGTTTTCTCCCAGCAGCTCAACCTCAATGGTCCCGGTTTCAAAAGCGATCTCCTTCAAAACAGCCAGTCCATCTCCCTCAGCTGCATTCATTTCC
>Ga0164315_10000443_pt1 | contig 28569 bp, 26 predicted proteins | sample GuaBasSedimGuay6_FD_113737 | JGI IMG/M metagenome (GOLD analysis project Ga0164315, IMG submission 113737) | Subseafloor sediment microbial communities from Guaymas Basin, Gulf of California, Mexico - Guay6, Core 4569-2, 0-3 cm | ecosystem: Environmental > Aquatic > Marine > Hydrothermal vents... | reverse complement strand
TCGTTTTTAAACGCAATATTACCTAAAAGCCCTGTCAGTAAGGCACGGTGAATTTCATCATAACCTGCTTCAACTTGATTAATTTGCCAACCCATGGTACGAATAAAAGTATATAATTGTTGATGTATATCTTGCCATTCACGCAGTCGAAGATAGGATAAAAAATGCTCATGGCACAACTTGCGTAATTTATTTTGTGATAAATGTTTCGCGTTTTTTTGAAAAAAATCCCAAAGTTTTAAATAACTTAAAAAATCTGAGCGTTCATCGTTAAAACGCTTTTGAGCAGTATCAGCGGCTTGTTGGGCTTCCATGGGGCGTGAACGCGGATCGGGTATGCTCAAAGCACTCGCAATAATTAGCGCCTCATGTAAACAATTTTCAGATTTTGCCGCTAAAATCATCCGCCCAATCCGGGGATCAATGGGCATTTTTGATAATTGCCAACCTATATCTGTTAAACGTCGATTATCATCCACCGCCTCTAATTCGGCAAGTAAGGTAAAACCATCATTAATCATTTGAATGTTAGGCGGTTCGATAAAGGGAAAATGGTTTATATCGCCTAAACGTAAAGCTAACATTTGCAAAATCACTGAAGCCAGTGAAGTCCGTAAAATTTCGGGCTCCGTAAATTTAGCCCGTAAATCATAATCTTCACTAGAATACAGACGAATACACACCCCAGGCGCAATTCGCCCGCAACGCCCTTTACGCTGATCCGCACTAGAACGCGAAATTTCTTCAATGGGCAAACGCTGAACCTTATGACGAATACTATAACGACTAATCCGGGCTAAACCAGGATCAATCACGACTTTAATTCTGGGTACGGTAAGCGAAGTTTCCGCTACATTGGTGGCTAACACGATGCGCCGCTGATTACCAGGCTTAAAAACACGATTTTGTTCCCCTGCCGAAAGGCGAGCATATAAGGGCAACACTTCCGTATTTGGGAGACGGTGCTTATGTAAAGCTTCAGCCGTGTCACGAATATCACGCTCACTGGCTAAAAAAACTAAAATATCCGCTTCTCGATCAGACAAACTCACTTCATCTACTGCGCCCAAAATCCCCTGTATCATGTCACGATCCTTTTCATCTTCATCACCAACGAGGCTCCGATAACGTACTTCAACGGGATAAGTACGCCCTGACACTTCCACAATGGGCGCATTATCAAAATGGGCGGAAAAACGAGCAGTGTCGATAGTCGCAGAGGTAATAATTAACCTTAAATCCGGTCGCCTTGGCAATAATTGCTTGATATATCCCAATAAAAAATCAATATTTAAACTTCGCTCATGCGCCTCATCAATAATGAGCGTATCGTAAGCTTCTAAAAAACGATCTCCCTGGGTTTCCGCCAATAAAATACCATCAGTCATCAACTTAATATAAGTATCAGAACTCAAACGATCACTAAAACGTACTTTATAACCCACCGCGTGCCCAAGCGGCGTTGAAAGCTCATGCGCAATTCGCATGGCAATAGTACGAGCCGCAATCCGACGCGGCTGGGTACAGCCAATCAAACCGGCGACTCCCCGCCCTAACGATAAACAAATTTTAGGTAATTGCGTGGTTTTCCCTGAACCGGTTTCCCCAGCAACAATAATCACTTGATGGGCTGCTATTGCGGCTGCAATATCTGCCCGCTGATTACTCACGGGTAAATCATCTGGAAACTGTGGTTTAGGTAAATTGACTGCACGATACTGGCGTTGTTTTAGGGATTTTTCAATATCGGCAGATAATAGCTCAAAAACATTCGCATCTATTTTGGGATTGTTTTTAAATTTTGTTTTGAGATTGCGGATACGTTTTTGTAAACGGGATTGATCGCGCTGCATGACATCAGTGCAAATAGCGGAGAGTGTATTTAATTTTTCTAAATTCATGATTTATTGTCAGTTTTTGCTGGTTGGTTGTTAGAATCCAAAGTTTCAGCTTTGGTATTAAATAAAGAAATCCGATTTTTGGAAAAAATCGTATTTCTAGCTTTAGTCAAGAATTTCGTATCCTGAGTACAACTGATTTTAGAAATTAACGGATTTTTTAATCTTCCCCAATCGTTTCAAATTTAACCCTCACTTTACATTCTGTTTTAATAAAAGTAAAATATCATAATTTAAAGGAATCCTTAAAAAGAAGTCACATTCATAAAACACTATCGGAAAAGCAATTAATATGTTAACTAGACTCAAAATTTCAAACTTCAAAAATCTTGTTGATGTTGATATACATTTTGGTACATTCACTTGTATAGCGGGTGCTAATGGAGTCGGTAAATCTAACTTGTTTGATGCGATCAAATTTTTAAGTCTATTGGCAGATCATTCACTGCTGGAAGCCGCTTTATCAATTCGTGGCAAGGGCGGTTATGCTGCTGATGTATTCCACTTATTTCATCATAGTGGCTATGAACAAAAGCAAAAAATTTCATTTGAGGTTGAAATGATTATCCCATCAATGGGGTTAGATGATTTGGGGCAAAAAGTAAAAACAGTCTTTACTTTTCTGCGCTATCGTGTAGTTGTAGGCATTTGTCAAAAAAATGAGGTAAATTCAGTTAGCCCCCTTGAACTGCTTGAAGAAGAATTATTACCTATTCCTAAAAAAGACATCAAAGAACATATCCTATTTCCCCAAATGCCTGAATGGTATCAATCCGTTTTTTTTCGCGGGCAAAGAAAACAAGCATTTATTTCAACTCAACCTAATAAGCGATTTATTACACTTCATGGTGAAGGCAAGAGCAGACTTTCATCGCAACCTGTTGGAAATTTACCTTCTACTATTCTTTCTTCTATTACAAGAGCTGAACATCCAACTGCATTACTTGCTAAACGAGAAATGCAATCTTGGCGTTTATTGCAATTAGAACCATCTGCATTGCGTCAATCTGATGAACTGAGTATAACTCCCGCCACGTTAGGCGCAAATGGTGCTCATCTCGCTAAAACACTTTACGCGCTGGCTAAAAAACGGGGGAACAATGAAAACAATGATGTGACCGAACAACAAATATATGGACACGTTGCTAATCGCTTGGCTGAATTAATCGACGATGTACACTCATTAAGAGTTGAATATGACAATCAACGTGATTTGTTGACGGTGCAAATAGCTGGACGTGATGGTACTTTTCATCCTGCCCGTGTTTTGTCAGAAGGTACTTTACGATTTTTAGCTTTAGCGGTTTTAGAGCAAAGTGCTGAGGGAGGACTTTGGTGTGTGGAAGAACCGGAAAATGGTATTCATCCGGGGCGAATTAAAGCGATAATCAGATTGCTTGAAGACATTGCAATGGATACAACCTATCCAATTGATTCTAATAACCCATTTCGTCAAATAATCATTAATACCCATTCCCCTAGTGTGGTTTCTTTAGTACCGAATGAAAGTTTATTGGTAGCTGAACTAAAAGATACACTTCATCAGAATGGGCAACGCTTTAAAAAAGTGAGTTTTGCTAGTTTACCCAATACTTGGCGTGCAAAAGTCTCTACAATGGTAACGAAAGGTAAGTTGCTTGATTATCTCAATCCCATTATCCGACAAAAAAGTGAATCCATAGAAGCAAAAAAACAACGAGTTAAGGATAGAACCGATTTACAAATTCTGTTTTCAGGAGATTGAGAATGAATAAAGAACTACAATGTACTCTTTTAAGTGATGGCAGTTCAGATAAAGCATTAATACCTATACTCACTTGGTTATTAGAGCAACATTTAAATATTTGTACTATTCACATAGACAGGGCTCAATTAGAACGATTACCTCATCCACCTAAAACATTAATTGATAAAATTCAATACTGTTATAATACTTATTTATTACCAAAACGGGCAGAAGCTAATCGGGAAACGCTATAATTTAAAAATTTAAATCCGAGGAATGACTGCCAGGCAGAATCTTTTAAACCATCACTAGGAGAATTTTTCAATGAATAATGTACACCGCTGGATAACCATCTCACTTGCCAGTGTCAGTCTATGTGGAGCCAGTTGGGCAGCGACGGTAGTCAAACGCGATATTCAAGGAAAGACACAAGACATCGTTATGGAAGGGCAACAAATTCGCATACAAACCCAGGCTCCGAACTATTATACACTGATGGCACTGGATAAAGGTAAAGTGTACATGGTTGATAATAAGAAAAAACGTATTGTTGAAATGGATATTGTTGGTAAACCACCTGAACCACCAAGGGGTATGCCACAACATAAGCCTAAGCCACCTTGGGGGGATTCAGTCAAGGCTAAGTTAGTTAAACGAGGCAATGGTCCAAAGATTGCGGGCTATTCTACCAAACACTATCAGCTCAAGGCGTTAGACAAAGCGTGTTCTGATTATTACTTTTCTAAAACAGCGGCGAAGGTAGATTATATTGAGGCATTTATTGATGCCTCAAATAAAATGGTCAATTCCAGGAAAGTTAAAGGAATGCCGGTTCATCCTTGCCAACAGGCGCAAGATGAGTTGGAAGCTGACATGAAGAAACATGGGGTTACCTTGAAACTGGTGTTCAAAGGGGGTAAGGATCATGTCATGTATGAAATTACCAGTATCCAAACGGGGGTTAAAGTTCCTGCCGATGTTTTTGCTTTGCCGACAAGTGGCTATAAAATGATGAGTGAACAGGATATGATAGAAGAAAAACAAGCTAAAATGAGGGAATGGATGGAAAAAAGACGGCAAAGTGGTCCTGGTTCTTACATGCCAGATGACAGAGATGGTAGACAAGGCGGTGGACCATATCATCTGCCACCGCGCTAGTATTCCAAAAACACTTATACGGTTGGTGGGCAAAAAAAGACTTTTCGAGGTTTCCGTTTTTCTTCAAAAAACGGAAACCTCGAAACCACCCTACATAAAAATCCAAATTTCAGCCGTTTAAAGTATATCTTTGATTTTAAGAGTATCGAAGGCTTTAAGTACCTCCGTTGGTTTTATATCCCGTAAACATTTTAAGTGTTTTTTCGGACAAAAACGTTGATAACAAGGGCTACATTTTAGTGCTAAAGATAGTATATGTGCCCGGTTGCTCAATGGCGGTGTCATTTTTGGATTGGAGGAGCCAAACAGGGCAATGATATTTTTATCCAGGGCAGCGGCAACGTGCATGAGTCCTGAATCATTAGTAATAACGGCACTTGCTAGGGAGAGTAAGTCCACTGCCTCCGGGAGCGTTGTTTTTCCACATAAACTAATACAGTTATTTCCCCCTAAAACTTGAATTTCAGCCCCTAACGATATGTCTTTATAGGAACCAAATATCCAAACTTCCCAACCTTCAGCTATTTTTTGTTTGGCACAAGTGACATAATATTCCATTGGCCAACATTTTGCGGGACCATATTCGGCACCGGGACAGAGGGCTAAAATAGGTCGGCGCGGATATTTTAACTTTAAACGTTGTAAAGCATTTTCAATAGATGCTGGTAAAAGACGAGGGTTAGGTATCTGGCGATCTTTTGTTGGCGAGTCGAAGGGCAAGCCGAGTGCTACAAATCGTTCGATGGTTCTAGGCAATATGGATTTATCCAATTGACGCATATCATTGAGCAAGCCATAACGCATTTCGCCGATATAGCCTGTGCGCTTGGGAATATTAGCAAAAAAGGGTATGAGCGCCGATTTCCAAGAACTGGGTAATACAATAGCTTGTTGATATGCGTGAGAACGCAATTCTAAGCCAATACGCCGTCGTTCTTGCCATGCAAATTGACCATGTTTCAGGGTATGCAGGATGATATGGCGCACCTCCGGCATCCGTTTGAGTAAGCCATCACTCCATAAAGGTGTTAAAACATCAATGTTGATACCAGGCTGTTTATGTTTAAGCACTTTGAACAGACTTTGTGCCATGACCATATCTCCTACCCAGGAAGGACCAACCACTAAAATGGCTGGCGGTTTTGATTTTGGATATACATTTCCCATTAAGTCGTTTACAGAATATTGAAGGCTAAAGAAATCCGATTTTTTCAAAAATCGGATTTCTTTAGTTTTTATTATCAGTAACTATCAAAAACTGAGATGAGCCGTAGCTTTCTTAATAGATAGTTTTTTTATGTGGTTATTTTTTAATTGTTAATTACTAATTGCTAATTGGGTGGGTAAAAACTTTATTATAACCCACCACTCTTTTTAGTGTTTTTCATGTTGAGTGATCCACTCAGCATATTCAGGAAAAGACCGCTTCATTTGTATTTCCAACCAAATCCGATTTTTGTCGTCCGCATTTTTCCACCATTCCGTTAGCCAATTAAAAAATAGTTCTAATTCTAAATTTGTTATCAGTTTTTTAGATTGTTCCCTTTCATACATTTCCCCTTTGCCCATTAAAAGCCAAGTTGGATTTACGCTAAATTGTGCGCATATTTTTATAACAGCATCACTCCCTGGCATACTTTCACCATATAGATAACCTTGTACACTTCTATATGGAATATCACATATTTCTGCAAATTCTGTGATTTTTAACTTCTTACTTTTTATAACTTGTTTTAATCTATTTTGTACAGTCATGATAAAAAAATAAAAAAATAATTATTTATATATCAATAGTTTATAACTTTTTACGCTAAAAAACAAAAATAACTATTGGCAAATGCTTAATAAAGCGTATAATAGTCGGTCGCTTAAAAATTAAGCTAATAGTATAACAAAAATTTCAAGATGGTGTTAATCACAAACTTTTTTGGAAATTTCATGCAAAAGCGCAAAGGAAATGATTATGAAAAAAAAGGGAAATAGAAAGATGGTTAAATCGGAATGTGTGACGATTATTTCGGTTCGTTTAGGAATGTCAAAGTCGGAAGTTCAAAAAGTGGTAGAGGTTTTCCTTACGCAAATTGGAAATCACTTATCGAAGGGCAATTCCGTTCTATTGACGGGTTTTGGCAAATTTGATATGTGCGGCCTAAACGTACATTCGAGAGTGGGGTAGCTGGTCGGCGTGTGACCTTACCCTCAAGAGTGGTTCCTGTTTTTTGTTTTAGTTCTTCTTTTAAATAAAGAAATTTGACTAATTTTAAACAAGGGTGTAAGGAAAAAAATACTTATAAGATTTAAGTGTTTTCACAAACCAATACAGGTTGTTCAAGAGTTCCAGATAGTTTTACGTTCTTTAAGAGCCTTTCTGAAAGATGAACCACAACGGGTGGTTTGGCGGGCATTTTATGATGTGAATTGCTTCGAGCATCTATAATAAAGAATTCTGGGCCTGTTTTTTAGAGCCATAATATTTTTTGAATCACATCGAAACTAAGAAAAAGAAAAAAGTGTTTTTTTCCTTACGTCCTTGTTTAAAGAGGGCAATGAATAGATATGAGACAGAAACAGCGTTGGAGAGGATTACTAAAAAGAAATACGCCTGTTTACGAGGAAAAACAGGCACAACAATTTTACCCATTGATTATGGGTTGTGATGTTGACATGAAAACCTGTTGGACAGTGATTTTAGTACCTAAATTTGAAGAAGATAATGAAAGAGATCATAACACCTCTGAAGTGGGTGATATGCTAGTGGCTAATAGTCTTGAAGGTTATCAAAAATGGGTGGAATGGGTTAATGAGATTTTAAGTTTATTACCCACAGAATTTGCACAACCTTATATTGATCGGGAGAAACTTATACCTTTTGTTGCAGAATCGACTGGTCCCTATACTCAAACCTTCTTTCGATTGATGGATGGCATGGATTCTCTTTTTTTGCCATTTATGATTAATGCCGGTATGCAAGACAAAAGGGGTAAAGGTAAGAATAAGACAGATAAGAATGATGCAAAGGATTTAGCAATTAAAGCGAGAGCAGATTCGCTTCGCGGATTTCATCCTTATAAGTTTCTTCCTCCTGAGATAGAAGCATTACGGACTCTTACTCGTGACAGTTCTGCTTTGGTTAAAGAACGTACCGCCTGGCACCAAAGGCTTTCAGCATTATTAACTTTCTATGGTGTTACATTATCGACTTCCTATGAAAAAGAGGGAGGTCAGAAAAGTGGAACACCATATGCCGCTCGCAGTGCCATTTGGCATTCTAAAGGAGGCGTTAATTTACTTCATGCCTTAGCAGATATGCAAGGTGCTAAGACAAAAGATGATCTCCATGAATTGGGAGAATATGTCGATATTACGCCTTGGGAAGCTGAAATTCATTTAAATGGTTTCCTAAATTTGCCGTTTCCAATTCTTTATGTGATTGAATCTCGCATTAAGTATAGTCGAGCACTTGATGAGCGTATTTCTGGAGTTGAAAGGGTTATTATTGATTTGATGAAAAACTCTTATTCTAAGGAGTATGAAATTTGTTGTTCTTGTCCCGGTATATCTTCTATTAGTGCCAGTGTGATTTTCAGTGAAAGTGGTGATGCGAAGTGTTTATTAGAGAAATTTTCTCATGTTAAGCAGTATCAATGGTATTGTGGACTTGGGATGGGTCGGCAAATTACAGGGGGGAAATTGATTGGTGTTACGAAACCACCTGGTAATAAACGATTAGGTTGGATTTACCGATTAGTCGCTAAATCGGTTTTAAGAACTAAAGTAGAACAATGGGAAGAACTTCGTCATTGGGGATTAGCTTTACAACGTCGTTCTAATTACTTGGTGGCAGTTGCTAGTGTGGCTCGTCGAATTTGTCAAATGTGGTATCAGGCGATGGTTAGAGGGGAACTTTGTTCCATAGATAAATATAATTTCCAAGCGGTCCGACAAGGTCGTCGGGAGGAAATTAATAAAGCAACTGATTTGGTGAAGGGAATTAACTTGACTGAAAATTTGTCGATAGAGGAATCATTGCAATTGGCTCAATTGGTTCATGTAATTGGTAAAAGTTTGGGTCAAAATGTGACTTATATTGTTAATCCGGATAAAAAGGGTTTGCTATCGACAAAAGTGGAAGAGTTATTTAATGGCAATCGAAATGAGAATAGGATTGCTTATTTTTTAAAAAGAGGAGGTGTTTTTGAGATAGAAACTTTAGTTGCCCGGGTGGTTACTAATACATTAACGACCATTGCTCAGATTGGTCATGCGACGGCTGACAAGATTACTGAGAGATTGATTGAAAAGGAGTATCTTTTTGATATAACCAGTGGGGAATATCAAAAAAAGCGGCATTGTACTATCAATGAAATATCGCCAGAAGCATTTGAAGCGTCTTCTGAAAAAAAAGCGGCTTTGGAAGAGTTTCTTCCAAATGAAGAAGTACCATATTAAATTGACTTATTTAGGAGAACAAGATGGATAATAAAATTGTTGTTAATGCCTTAGCGACGATTCGAGAGAATGTCGTTTCGGGTGGTAAAAAGGATGCTGTCGCCTATGTAGTAGGCTATGTGACAAAGAGGTTGAGAAGTAAAATTCCAACAGGTTCGGATCCGGATAAAAAAGTGTTGGTGAATAAGATAACCTACACGATCCTTTCTAGTGATCTTCGCAATAGTATTACGGTAGATTATTTTAATCCACCAACGACTGATAAGATGGATCATGAAAATGTTCCGTGGCAAAACTTTGTATGGCTTTTAGTCTTGGATTTTGTTTCTATGCGTTACGAGCTTATATATTTGCTGCAATTGCAGCAAGTTTTTGGACATTACTCACGTTAATTTCCATCATTTCGGCATTTGGTTTTATGGCTGTTGTTAACAATACGATGGAGTCTGCTGCGTTGGTTTCTTCAACGGTTTTTAAATCGACAGAAGCCGCGTTAGATAGTGTTCAAACAAAGTTAAATGGATTAAGTCAGTATGCTGATTCAGCGTTAGCGACCCAGGCACAACGTAAAGTTGATTCTTTAAATACTCAATTAGAAACTTTTAAACAAAGTTCAAATAATAAAAAGGTATCAGATGAAGAAGAGATACCAGATCATTTTTTGAAGAAGACGACGGAACAAGCTTTAGAAAGAGGTGATATTAGTTGTAATCAGAATGATATTTCAAACTATCTTGATGCAACGTTTAATGTTCAACCGGAACTGAAAGTGATAAATGGTTGGATGAAAGAATGGTTTGTTGATCATCCATCAACTTGAATTTGGTGTATGATTAATGCATACTAAAAAGTATGCATTAAAATAGTTTTAGATTAATGAGGTGTCGTTATGAGTATTCATCATTCCACCGGAAAAACGCTTATTGTTGTTTTATCTGCGATTTTGATGGATCTGGGTGGTTATAATGCCGATATTGTAACGAACTTGCTTGAATCGAATCACAAATTGAGTTATTTGATTCAGAATTGAATAAAGGAGAACGGTTTACTTGGCAAAATTCAGTAAATCTTGCCGAAAGAATTGAACGACTTAAATTGAGGGTAGATGGTGTAGTTCATCAGTTTAATAAATAGAATGTTGCCCTTTTGATTTGGGCAACTTGGGCAACTTAAACGGGTCAGTTACATGGAACGGCTCGCCGCCGCTCCTTTCAGGAAAATAAAAGTTATCAGACCTGCCAGGTTTTCAAAACATGGCAGGTCTTAAAGCCAAAATATTTATCTGAACATCTATATTTAAAAAAAATGTTAAAAAACTTTCTGGCTTACACCAATGTTAACCAATCTTTATGCCCCGCATGACGACCATGTACGACATCAAAAAATAGGCTTTGCAAACGTTCTGTAATAGGACCGCGTGTACCGGCACCGATAGCTCGATTATCTAATTCACGAATCGGTGTCACTTCCGCGGCGGTGCCGGTGAAAAAGGCTTCATCTGCAATATATACCTCATCACGGGTAATACGTTTTTCTTGTATTGTCAACCCTAATTCTTCAGCTGCCAGGGTGAAAATCGTTGCACGAGTAATACCGGCTAAGGCGGATGTCAAATCAGGTGTATAGATAATACCGTCACGCACGATAAAAATATTTTCACCGCTACCTTCGGTCACATAGCCCTCATTATCTAACAATAACGCTTCATCATAACCACATGCCAAGGCTTCTTGTAAAGCCAGCATTGAGTTCATATAATTACCATTTGCTTTAGCTTTGCACATGGTAATGTTGACATGGTGGCGGGTATAAGAAGAAGTGCGAATACGAATTCCATTTTCTATGCCTTCCGCACCGAGATAAGTCCCCCAATTCCAAGCGGCGATCATGGTATGAACACGCAAATTATCAGCTCGTAGTCCCATACCTTCTGCACCATAAAAACACATCGGTCGAATATAGGCACTATCTAAAGCATTATCACGAACCGCAGCACAACAGGCTTCATTAATGGTTTGTTGATCATAAGGGATTGAAAGCCCTAAAATATGCGCCGAGTCAAATAAGCGGCGGATATGCTCTTGTAAACGAAAAATCGCGGCACCTGATTTGGTATGATAAGCACGTATGCCTTCAAATACTCCCATACCATAATGCAAAGTATGTGTTAAAACATGAACTTTCGCTTCACGCCAAGGGACCATTTTACCATCAAACCAAATGACACCGTCACGGTCTTCCATCCCCATTATAAGTTCTCCTATTTAATTGTAAATTTAATTGTTTGAATCAGAGTTAACAAAATTTTAGAATTTGCAGATTCGTCCATTCTGATTCAGACAACAAAATGTTTTGTATAAAGATACGTTTCTTAACTATAACTATTTTACACTATTTTAGAAATGGCATAACGATAAATACCCATGGATTTTGCAAATTTTGCTTGCGTCATTTTTAGTTATGGCATTGTATCTTTAACTACCCAGCCTACGCTTGCTCAGAATAAAAATCTATGATAGTTTGAAGTACACCAAGAATCTGTTCCAGATTATCAAGAAAATATTTTTTCGCATCAATCAGAATGGTTTTATTTTCTAGTTTCAGGAATTGCCACACTTCACCATTCGTCACACATCCAAAAATGGTTTCAATCGGTTGGTTTTCGGATTGGTTAAAAATCATGGCACCCATCATTTGTGCTACGCATTGCCCCATATTGTTTTCGATAATATTTTGCTTGGCTTCGACGAGGGCAAAAATAGGGGCTTGAATCGTATAGGTTCTAATCGCTTTGCTGATAATAAAATCACATTCTCCATTCAGCCCTTTGTCAGCATCGACATCTAAGTTTTCACCCGAAAATATCGTAAAAGTACGATGATTCTTTTCCATCATTTCTAATAAAATGGGGGTAATAATCATTTCTGAACGGGCTTTTTCACTTTTGATTGGAAGACAAGCACCTTTTTCTAAAGTTTGTTGTAACCAATCGCTGATTTCAAGATTTTTAATGGTGGGAAAAATGTTTTGTACTGTTTCTTGTAATTGGAATGCTTTTACCACCGTTTTAAGGGTGAATTTGCTGTAAGACATATTTTGAGTTCCTTATGATAATACCACTTGTCAGGTTTGTGAATCTTTAAAACTGGAATTAAGGAATGAACAGAATAACCCTCTTCAATCCTGTTCATCCATTAATCCGTGTCATCCTGTTCAAACCAATTTTTTGACAATTGCTCGCTTTAACTGAAAAGCGACAGTACATTGCTGAATCTTTTGATATTCTGAACGTCTACTTTTTTCTAATTGCCATAAATCATAAGCTTGTTGCATATTCAGCCATAACCTGGCACCATTACCCAAAAATTGTCCTAATCTCAGTGCCATATCAGGATTAATGGGTTTACGTTCATGAATAATTTTAGAAATGGCATAACGAGAAATACCCAGGGATTTTGCCAGTTCTGCTTGCGTCATTTTTAACTCTGGTAAAACAATTTCGCGTAACAACGCCGGCTATAAATCGCTCTCCGTCGGATAATAATGCCGAAATAAATTCGTCGCCTCTGCCGGTGATAATTCAGCCACCTCCAATGTAGTGACGACTTTGGTAAGTCGTTGAACCAAATAATCCAGGCACATTAAAAAAGGTGGTGAGATAGCCAATATAACCCTTACCGTTTCGGATAGAAATACGAAATACTTTTGGAGATAGCCCCCTTTCATTTGAGTCTTTAATCCCCGGTGATTTTTGGATGTGACCGTTTTTTTGATTACGAAAATGGGTAAGTTCTTGACGTTCATAGTCAATTTGACCAAATCCGACCCATTGGTATGGATTCTTTTCCCAGGGATGATTAGCATTTTTATAAATTTTAGAGGTATCAGGAAAAATTTGATACCAGCGAATGATTGCTTTTGGCGTTTTTTTAACGCTTAAATGGATTTGTTGTTCCTTTAAGGGGTAGATAGCCTGGGATATTTTCCAAGTTCTTTCATCAATACGAGATTGAATAATAACCGTAGCAAAACTGCTATTGGCTATAAAAATAAGCGAAAGGGCGATAAAAAAAGGGTTCATCAGCTTATATTTTTTTGAAGTGTTCTAGTTGTGAGTTAAAAGATGGTGGGTTGTTAGGAACGTGCATGAAATAACGAGGGCGATAACGAATGTTCGCCCCTACATAATATAAAGTTTCGTAGGGGTAATCCTCTGTAATAGACTCATTCACGTTCCTTAATTGCTGATTGCCATTGTGTAAAGCTCTGTTTAGTAACACAAGTGTCAAATCCATCAATCTTGGCACAGATGATGGGCAATTGAGCGGCTTTTTTAAAATTCTCCAGATGCTTAGGGTGGAGTATATAAATTGTATCATCTCTTACTTTGCCCAGCCCTATTTCTTCGCGCAAGGTTTGACAATATTGTCTGGTTTTTTCAGTGTCAAAACGGGCAACCATACTTGTATTGATAGTCATCCCGTGACTTGCTGCTAAGTATGAAAAAGGGAGATAAGGGGCAGCCGCTTCTCCACAATAGCGAGACTCAACTAAAGTTATGTGCTGATAATAGGGCATCGCCACTTTCCAATAAGCTAAATTTAAAGGATTATCCCAACCGGGTGAAGCTGTTGGATCCCAATGCCGTGCTGGATTATCACGCGCTTGCTGATGGAATTGATAAGCAGGAAATAAATCTAAAGTTTGAATAGCCAAAGCAAAACTGAGATAGAAAAGGGCTTTTCTGGGTGAATTGCGTACAATTAACACACTAATAATTAAAAAAAGTAGGGTGTAATTAACCACCCAAAAAAATCGACCCGATGATTGAAATATAGCGAGTGAATTGAGTAATTGACTTTGAATATCTATGAGTACCACACTGCCAATCGTTACCTTATTGCTCACCGCAAAAATGGTAAAGCCAATACAAACTATAATTAAGGGTAAATGCTTTTTAAGTGTGGCTCGTTGTACGCTGTTCAATTCATAGAGTACCCAAATACCCATCAACAATACACCAGCACCAAAATAATTAAAACCTTCACCTTGACCACTTGTGGCGTGTTGCATATCCCGAAATAATAATGAACCGCCTCCCATGGCATTGAACGGTGAGAGCAAATTCATTGAGTAATGACCCAAGTTAATACCGGTCATGTTTTTGTTCTCAATTAAAAAATAACCGGCTTGCCACCACATTAATAAGCATGTCAGTCCCAATAGTGCCAATTGCAAGAAAGCAGGAATCATTGTACATTTTTGATCAATTAACCAAAAACGGGCATAGAAAGCCGTTGCTAATCCAAGCAGCATCACTGTCAAATAGGGATGCGTTAAGGCACCTATAGCAATCAACAATATCCAGGATGTTAATGCTTGGTAAGGTGATGACTTGTCCCATGTTCTAAAATACATCCACAGCCCTGCGAGTAATAACCAATGGGCACAAAGTGCCTCATGCCCCAGGCGGTTAATTAAAACTGGACTCATCACGAAAAATAACGTACCGATAACTTGAATCAGTAGATTTTTGCTCACTAATCGTATGAGTAGGGCTGCAAAGACACCTTGCAAGATATAAGATATGAATATCCATAAACCAAGATATTGAAAATTCGCGGGTAATAACGCGCTAAAAGGTTTAAATAGCAAGGCAAGTAGTGGTATAGAATCGGTGTAACCAATAGAGGTACCAACTGGAAAAAAGAAGTTCGTAATTTTGCCTAAAGGCCATTGCCAAGGTTCATTTCTGAAAAAGTGCCACCCCATAAAGTGCCATCCCCAGTCCCCGCGCATTAACCAATCAATTTGGGTGGGAGCAACCATCTTTAAACCCAGTATGCTGACAAAAAACAGCATAGCCAGAGCTGCCCCCAAAGTCACTGTTATTATACTATGATTGTACTTCGTCACAATGTTTACTAATAAGAGGGCAAATACCAAAGAGACTAATAGCTGGGTACTCAGATTTTCTAAATAAGCATACGAACCAATCACTGCAAAGGCTTGGTTAAAAGGAAAAAGCCATTGTAGTGTTATAAAAAAGAAGCTAGTAATGATAATAATAGCTAACCATGATGTTAGCCAAGTGGATTTAATTTTCATATTTTGCTATTTAAATTAGGAACGTGCATGAAATAACTAGGGCGATAACGAATGTTCGCCCCTACATAAGTAGGTACGCATAAATATTTTAACATTTTAAATAGGGCTCCCCGCGTGTTTTGGCTGCCCACCAGCCGCAGCAAAGGCGTTGCACGAAAACCACCTTGCCCACCCTACAAAATGTTAATAAACTTTTGTGTACCTACTTACTATTACGTATATTTAAATAATGTTAAAATACTTTTGTACTACTACTTATTATAATTTATCTATAAAGTTTCACAAACTTATATTATTTAAATCACCAAAGTTTTGTGAGTTTAAATAGAAAAAAAAGGAAACACATTGTGATAAGCAATGCAACTCAAATATTAGAACAAACGGTAACCGTTTTTTCTAAAAGTTATCTGCCCATCAACCAAATCAATATCAAGCGAGCGATTATTCTTTTGGTGACAGAAAAAGCTGAACCACTTGATTTAGGCAACGGTAGTCAGCCTATAGCGGTACATTCGCCCACAATGGTATTTTTGGTACCTCAGCAGATTCGCTTGACTATTAACCATAAAGAAAAAGTGTGGCGAGTTCCAACCGTTAACCGCCGGGAGGTTTTACGACGTGATCGGCAAACTTGCCAATATTGTGGAAGTATAAAACATTTGACGCTTGATCATCTAATTCCTACCTCAAAAGGGGGAAAACATGCATGGGATAATATTGTGACGGCTTGTGAGCAATGCAATAATCGTAAGGGGGCTCGTACACCACAACAGGCGGGTATGGTGCTACGTCTTCAGCCTAAAGCTCCGGTACATCCCATTGTGGCTTTTGCTGAGCAATTTTGGCGTGAACATAAAGTGCAGATTGAGGGGATGGCTAATTGATAAACGTGATACGTAGTTTATTAGCAAGGCTAACCTTATCTGAGTTTCAACAAAAAAAATATCCCGCTTTTTGGCTGGTAAAACCCCGTTTTTTAAAAACGGGGTTTTTTTTTGGTTTCAATAATCCTAAAAGCAAATTCCAACGATTGACGATTTATTATTAACATTGACATTTTTTCGTCAATTCCAGATTTAGTTGATAGGTTTAGCATTATTAGATTGTTCCACAATATAATCATATTTTTTATCACCAGGGCGATAGAGTTGTGAATAATGCTTTTCATGATCATTTTCTTCTTCTACATAAAGTTTTGTATCCTTCTGTTGATTCTTACCAGCTTCTTCTTTAAACAAAAATCTAAATAAAGGTTTAATCGGTAAGAGCGCGAAAATGAGTATAAAAGCTAACCATAATATAAATTCCATCTTAAAAATATATTTAACCTATTTGAGCTTTGAAATATTCTTATCCCTAATTATAAAACAATATTCTAAATAATGGCACACATATTGTATAAACTTTTAACATCTCCTTATGTGTAGTTGGTTTAACCTCTCGTCGTGATTTTTGGGCGAGAGGTTTTTTTTTGCCATTTATAAACGACAATTTGGTTTTTTCCTTTTTACCGATGCTTGTTGGTAAAGTGACATAGCCCGATCCATTATTTGGTTTAAACGAGCAATGCGAGTGTCATGTGAAGGATGGGTGGAAAAAAATTCAGGTGGTTGTTCGCCATTACTACCTCGACTCATATTTTGCCATAAATTGACACTTTCTTTCGGATTAAATCCTGCTTTTGCCATTAAATATAATCCCATTTCATCAGCTTCACTTTCATGTACGCGGCTATAAGGTAAAAGAATGCCTACTTGCGCTCCTATCCCTAATAAGCCCATCAATTGCTGCCCCATCGGTGTTTTTATATCACCCAGGATTTGAACAATAGCCAAGCCCTGCTGCAAAGCAAACTCCTGAGAAACCCGCTCATTACTATGATTAGCCAAAACATGGGCAATTTCATGTCCAATCACCGCCGCTAACTGATGTTGATTTTCAGCTATTTTTAACAAGCCTGTATGTACACCCACCTTGCCCCCCGGTAATGCAAATGCATTAGCGGACTCATCACGAAATACCAGCACTTCCCATTGCTTTACCTGACTATTACTAATTTGAATAATCGCGTTAGCGATACAACTGACATAGCGATTAACGCTACGACTTGTTTCAATCGGTTTTTCCTCCTTGAGGCTTTGAAATGCTTGGCTACCCATTTTATTTAGTTCAGTGGGGGAAATCAGATTCAGTTGTGATCGTCCTAGCGGCGAGGTAGCGCAACTGATGAGTATTAATAGCGTTATGCTTATCAATATCAGCTTTTTTAGCATAAATTATCCCTTTTTAATTGTGAATTGTGTCAGTTTGAGTGTGTCAGTTTTATTATATTAACAATATATAAAGTTATAAAAAAGTCGATATCCAAAAATTATTAGATAAAGTGACAAATTGATTAAATTTTTGTAATATACTGAACGCAGGGGCAATTCTTTATGGTTGCCCTGAATAATTACCAAAAAATAAAACTTAGAAGTATTGTTGAACTTTTATATAACTGATAACTGATAACTGATTTATGAGCCATAAAACTAAAAAAGTTTACCGTTTTGCTTTATACGGGCTACCTGGCTCAGGTAAAACCTGTTTACTGGCAGCATTAGCGATGCAACGCCATCCCAACCCATTAGGTCATAGCTGCATTTGGCGGGTTTTTGGTTCTTCCTATTTTGATGAAGTAGAGTCCTATGTTGATGAGTTAGAAGATGATGCAATCCCTGTAGAAGAACTCAATGAACAAGATAAACACCTGCTCATCCGGCAGCGTAGCCAACAATGGATGAAAACGGCTATTCATAAACTTTCTGAACACGAAGTACCGTTACCTAATCCCACTTTTGATGAGCCTTTTGTGTTTGAATATGATTTCATCGCTTCCACTCATCAAACTTTCCGCATTGAATTAACTGACTATTCTGGTCAATTAATTGATCCTAGTCTAACTGAGAGTGAATTGGCAACTAGTTTGCGGCACAAATTTGCCGAAATGGATGGGGTTTTAATCCTGGCAGAAGCTCCCTTCATGGAAAACCAGCTAGTTCAAAAGACTCAAAAAGTGGAGTGTAAAAAACAAGTTTATGCCGATCTATATTTATTACAACAGGCTTTTAGCCTATTAAATTGTGAGAGAGAAAGTTGTAGCGTATTAGATATTCCCGTCGCCCTATTGATTAATAAATGGGATAGATACAGTAATATTGACTATACCAATCCGGCTAAAGAACAAAAAAAGCTGGTAAATTTACTCAATTCGAGTCCCCCGCCACCTCATAAAGGACTGTGTGATGTCTTAAAATTTTCAGTCACTGATGGCAATTTTAAAGTGTTTCCAGTGAGTGCTTTAGGTGCCAGTGAATGTGTGTTGCTTGAAGATGGTGACACTATTGAACAGCCTATACAGGTGAATCCGATTAATGCGTTTTCTTTAGAAGATGCTTTTATTTGGTTAGCCCAGCGGCGCAATGCTATTGATTTTGAAGAATTTGAAGAACGAACACTGAAATACCCTACCCGATATCAAAAAATAGGGCTAGAATTGCTAAATCGTTTTCCAAAATATTCAGATGAAACTAAGCAAATCCAGACTATTTTACAAACGGGCAAAAAAGTAAAGACAATACGTATTTTCTATACTATTATTGCGATAATCGCTCTGTGGCTTGTAACGGAAACATCATTGGATGTGATTAATTATACAAAACACCAAATTGCCGCAGATAGCCCGAATGCAACGCATGAACAATTGGGAGAAGCCGAAAACTGGTTGACTCAGTATATTGCAGCGCCCTATTTTCGACATCTGATTTCAAAAATCTTTTTCAATCAGGAACAAGCTCAAAATGTCTTAACCCAATTACAGGTGCACCGCGAAATATTCTTGTGGGAGCCAGTGAAAAAGGCTCTCCAGGTTAATTTACAAACTGCCCTGCTCCCAGCATCGACTTATTTGAGATATTATCCTTATGGCAAACATGCACAAGAAGCACTGGATATCAAACTACGCGCAGAATTTAGGCAGTTGAAACAAGCCAATGAAGCTGCTTTTTATCTACTATCTGCCCAGGTAAAAGAACACAAGCAGAATGTCAATAAACTTAATCAGCTCTTAAGAGAACTGCGTTATTTGCCGCTACACCCTCAAGCAGAAACGGAGGATATGCGCCAACAACGAATAGCACTTGAAAACAAACTGTCTGGACTATTATTACAAAAAGACATTGAGCAAAAAATGCAGGCTGGAAAATTCCTAGCCGCCGCACGACTATTAAACAACCAACCGGAAATCTATTTGAGCCTGGATTTCAAAGAAGATTTTAAAAAGGAGGTTCTTGGAAAAATAGAGCAGCAAGTCATCATTGCACTAGAAACCAATAAAAAATTAGATATTGCCGATAAGTTACTTAAGGAATATGCTAACGACTTTCCTAGCTCATTACAAACTAAAAAAGGTCAAACCAAAGTCGCTGCTTTGCAACGTAAAGTGAACGAAAGACAAGATGAACGCTTGTATGAAGCTGCTAAAAGATACAAAAATCTTGAACACGTTCAAAAATATCTACAAAAGGCTCCTTTGCAAATAATGTCAAAAGAGGTATTTGCTTACAAGGCTTTTCTAAATAGTGTCGATCCCAGTACGACACTTCATAAACTTCAACTGAAATTGCTACAAATTCATTGGAAAGATGTGAACGATTATGATAATACGATTAGCGTTTTTTTAAATGGCAAACGAGTTATTTATAATAACAAAATTCACGCTAAATACTACTCATCAATAGAACTCAATGATACCAGCCCGGTTTTTGTGGCTAAACCTAATGATCAGATAACAGTAACGGTTAAAATCGTCAATGAAGACTGGTTTTTTGATGATGATTATGGTCATGCAACTGTGGAAATGCCTCTTTTTGAATTAGCTAAGGGCTACAGTCTAACACTTCGTACTGATAAGGGGGTGAAAACAGGGGTTATTTTTTTTGAAATTGCAGGCTATCCAAAAGCACCCCCGTTGCCACAATGGCAGCATTCCGATGTTCTATAGATGTTCAGTCAAAATGTAGGTGGGCAAAAAAACATTTGCCTACCCTACGAAAATCCAAAAACTTGACAGGAATAGGAGAAAATCATCATGTTTGAAACACAAAAATTATGGATTGGTTTGCTATTAGTTGTTTTGCTTGGTCCGACTTATGCGCAAGATCGTGCTTTGCTAGTTGGTATTGATGAATATCAGTATGTCAGTCAGTTGAGGGGCAGCAAACAGGATGTCGAAGACATGCAGCAATTTATTCAATCCGTGTGGGGTTATCAATCTCAACAAATTCGCGTTTTAACCGACGCGAGTGCAACTCGTCGTGCTATTTTAAATGCCTTTGATGACTGGCTGATTAAGGGCAGTCATCCTGGGGATAGGGTGTTATTTTATTACAGTGGGCATGGTTATTACCAGCCCGATGATAACGGTGATGAGGGCGATGGGTTTGATGAAACCCTGTGTCCCGTCGAAACATCAGATGCCTATTCTATGATTCGGGATGATGAAATTAATGCCCGTTTGCAACAATTAAAGGGGCGGCAAGTGACAGTGATTATTGATGCCTGTCATTCCGGCACCGTGACACGAAGCTTGACAGTTCCTAAAGCGGATCCGACTATCAAAATGCCTGTTTTTAAAACCCCATTTAGAGGGTTAAGCCGTAGTTTAGCTAGAAGACAAATTGAGCAGGATGGTTTTACGGCGACTCAACAAAATGTGATTGCTTATAGTGCGGTTGCGCCTAACCAAGTTGCTTTAGTCGATATTGAAAATCCCTATCGGGGCGTATTTACCCATCGCTTTATTGAAGGTGTTCGGGATAAACGGGCTGATCATAATCAGGATGGTAAAGTGAGTCATGCTGAATTATTAGATTATCTACGCCACGAATCACAAGCTTATTGTGATAGAAATAGCAGGCAATGCAAAATGAAAGAGCTTAGTCCGCAATTGGAGGCTAAACCAGACTTGTTAGCTGCGGATGTTCGCACAGGAATAATAGCGAAAACGACAAATACGGTAACAGAAGTTACTAATGTACTCGCTCATGATAATGAGGCGCAATTGCAGATTGAAATGTTACCTGGAAAAGAATTTATTCTGGGTCAATCCATGAAAATCAGGGTAAATAGCGATCACAATGGTTATTTGTTATTGTTTGATGTGAATAGTACCGGTCATTTAACGCGCCTATTTCCTAATCAATACAGCGAACAACTGGGCAAAGAAGGCTATGTTAGTGCTGGGCAAAGCTTAACTATTCCCGATTCCCTTTATGGCTTTGATTTTATAGCTGAAGAACCAATTGGCAAAGGTTTATTAATTGCATTGCTGGTGGAAGATAAGCTGTCAAGCATACAAGCACTCATACCCACTGCATTTGAACAAATACACTCTAAACAAGCGCAAGCAGTATTACAGCAATTACGCCAGCAACTCAATCAGACTTTACAGCAAGATAATGCGGCTAATCGCCCAATACGTTGGTCCATTACAGTCATTGAATATGAGATTATGGGCGGAAAGCGTGGACTTAGGGGATAATTGTTATGACGCAAAGCGTCATTTCAATGCCATTAAGGAACGTGCATGAAATAACTAGGGCAACCATAAAGGATTGCCCCTACATCAATTATAAACATTAATGCAAAATTTAATTAAACAACGTTTTTATAAAGTCATTCCTCATCAGGTAGATTTTTGTTCTTTACGCTATTTAGAAGAGCGTTCTGAAAAACTCCTTGTGCGAAAAAATGTCGCAGAGCCACCTTTAAGTCGCCATGATGTTGGCGTTATGTTGACAGTCATTGATAAAGGGGGATTGGGTTATGCGGCGACGAGCGATTTAAGTGAATCGGGGCTACGTGAAGCGATGAGACGGGCGCAGTTGTGGGCTAAACGGGAAAAGACTGTGATAAATTTTTCAAAAGTGGCTATGCCACAAGAGCGAGGAAGTTATCAATCCGTGCTTGAAAAACCCTGGAATAGCCTCTCTATCGCAGACAAATTGGATTTACTACACAGTGAATCTGCCCAATGTTACTTAAATGATAAAATCGTTGATTGGCAAACCTCATTATGGTTCCTGCAAACAGAACAGTTATATTTAACGCATGAAGGCGGAGAAATTAGACAAAGTCACCAATATCTGATTCCGGAAATTCGGGTTATTGCTAATCAGGGGGTTAATACACAATACCGTACTTTTAGCGAATCCACTTATGGACGACAGGGTGGATTGGAGATTTTGGATCATACCGGCTTTGTCGGCAAAGGGCAACAATTGGCAGAAGAAGCATTGCAATTGTTAGCAGCACCTAATTGCCCTAGTGAATGTATGGATATCATGTTAGCACCCGATCAAATGATACTACAAATCCATGAATCTATTGGGCACCCGTTGGAATTGGATCGGATATTGGGCGATGAGCGCAATTATGCGGGTACCAGTTTTGTGACATTGGACATGTTTGGCACTTATCAATATGGTTCCCCGCTGCTGAATGTCACTTTTGATCCGACTCTTCCTGAACAATTAGCAAGTTATGGTTTTGATGATGAAGGTTTGCCCGCAGAAAAAACTTATATCATCCGTGAGGGTGTATTAAAAACACCGCTAGGAGGTGTCATGTCACAAGCGCGTACCGGTTTATCGGGTGTCGCTAATGCGAGGGCAATGAGTTGGAATCGCCCACCAATAGATCGTATGGCTAATCTTAATGTAGAACAGGGGAATAGTACACTTGATGAAATGATTGCTTCCATTGAACGGGGCATTTTTATGAAAACGAATTTATCCTGGTCCATTGATGACTCGCGCAATAAGTTTCAATTTGGTTGTGAATGGGGGCAATTAATTGAAAAGGGAGAATTGACGCAAGTGGTGAAAAATCCTAATTATCGAGGAATTTCTGCGACTTTTTGGCGTAATCTGAAAAAAGTGGGTAATCAGGAGACTTTTGAAGTATTAGGTGTACCCTATTGTGGTAAAGGTGAACCCAATCAAATTATTAGAGTGGGACATGCTTCGCCCGTTTGTCTTTTTACTGATGTTGATGTGTTTGGAGGCGTTTAATGCAAGACTATTTTTATGCACTGGCTGATTTTATGGATAAACAGTTACAAGATGATGAAGTGTACCTGTGTGAATTGACGGCAGAGCAATCTGAATTTGTGCGTTTTAATCAAGGGCACATCCGACAACCAGGCAGTGTAGAGCAGCGTTATCTTGAAATAGATTTGATTAAAAAACAGTGTTGTGTCACCGGGCAATTAGCATTGAGTGGCTCAATGCATACCGATCATGAACGAGTAGCCACTTTATTTTCAGAATTACGGGATAAATTGCAGCACCTCCAGGATGATCCTTATTTATTCTATGCTACTGAAGTACACTCGACAGAGTCTATTGGAACAAATCAATTACCGGCAGAAGCTTTAACAGAAATCGTGTCATCTGTCCAAGCCCATGATTTTGTTGGAATTTATGCATCTGGGGGCATTTTTACAGGTTTTGCTAATTCATTGGGGCAACGCAATTGGCATAGTTCTTATAATTTCAATTTGGATTGGAGCTTTTATCATAGTAAGGATAAAGCGGTCAAATCCGCTTATGCTGGCTGTCATTGGGAAACGCCTATTTTTCAAGACAAAATAACGCAAGCCCTGGCACAATTAGAAATCCTTAAACGCAAACCTCATACCATTACACCAGGACCCTATCGGGTTTATTTATCCCCAACTGCCCTATATGAAATTTTACAATTATTGAGTTGGGATGGTTTTGGGTTGAAGGCGCAGCGCACTAAAGCCAGTGCTTTGTTGAAAATGCTGGAAACACCAGCACAGCACCTACACAGCAGCGTCACTCTCACTGAAAATACTGCCCAAGGTATTGCACCTGCTTTCCAATCAGATGGATTTATAAGACCGGCACAAGTACCCCTTATATCACAAGGCGTTTATGATTCTGCTCTCGTCTCACCACGCTCCGCTAAAGAATATGGTGTAAAAACCAACGGCGCAAATGATGAAGAAACACCTCTTTCGTTTGACTTAGCGGCTGGTGATTTTCAAAAAGCAGATATTTTGAAAACATTGGATACTGGGATTTATATTAATAATTTATGGTACTTAAATTATTCTGATCGCGCCGCGTGTCGAATGACAGGAATGACACGCTTTGCCACTTTTTGGGTAGAAAAAGGGGAAATTGTTGCACCGTTAAATGTAATGCGTTTCGATGAAACGCTTTATAATATTCTAGGAGATAAGCTAATCGCTTTGACGAAGGAACGGGAATTTATCATTGAAACTGATACTTATGAAAAACGTTCGACGGGGAGTGCGCAATTACCGGGCGCATTGGTAGAAGATTTTAGTTTTACGCTTTGAAATAATTGTAGGGAGGTACAAATTTTTTCGTAACGACTCAGAGCAAGCACAAGGGTGTGCAGCCTACGTATGAGTATTGTTTTCTGCTTTCCACGCGCCTGCGTGGGAACCCAGTCCACGCTTTTGCTTAGGAAGCAGAAAATGAACTACTAATACAGCGGATTTTTGATAATTAGTACTTCTTGAAAGGCTTGTATAAGAGCCAGAATTACGTTCAATTAACGCCACGTAAAAAGATATGGAAATTTTATACGCTTTCCAAATTCATATAAAATAATTGGAAAAACGATGCCAAAAATAGTACCTATGAGCAAATGAACACCTACATGGTGTATATTGAACAACTTATACAATATAATTCTTATCCCTGAAGCAGAAAGCACATGAGCAACATAGATAGGCAGTGAAATATAGCCAATATATTTCAAAAAACTGAGCATATTATGGGTAGCTAAGTAGTTTGCTAGATAGCAAGTCAACAGAATACCAAAAGCTGCTAAGGGTAAGAAGATAAACTTATGCAGCCCGTAAAGTTGCAGAAATCCCAATATACCATGTACCGCAATAAACATGATCCCGAAAACAATGAAAGAGGGAATGGTATTTTTATTAGGTATTAATGACAACATATACGGCACGAAAGCTGCCCCAGCTGAAAAAAATATGAAATTCTTAGAGAACATGGGAATTCCAAGTTTTGAAAAATAGAGAAAAATAGAGATTAGCAGAATCAAATAAACATTTTTTAATAAGACGTATAATATGGCATACAACACGGATAAAAAAAACAACACATACAAGAACCAAAATTGTTCTTGGGGCTTGTAAAATATATAAAGTAAGTCACTGACTTCTTTAACATGATTTGTGTAGGGCGACATCAAAATTTGGATACTGATTTGTATAAAAGACCATATGAAATAAGGGTACGCTATAACTTTTATTTTTCCCAGGACAAATGGAGTTATGCGTTCTGTTTTTAGCAAACTGCGAACGATAAACAACCCGGATAAAAAGAAAAAAAGTGGCATGTGGAAGCTGTAAACTAAGTTATCAGAACAGTAAAAGAACACAGAATAAATATCTAAGCCAGCATTTTTGATACCTCTTAAAACATGCCCGTACACAACTAACAGTATGCCTATTCCTTTAGCATAATCTACCCATTCGATCCGAGAATGGGTAATAGTATTCTGATTAGCTATATGCATTTTGCACCCTATCATGAAATATTTGGCGTAGGGCGAACTTGTGTGTTCGCCCTTGTGAAACTATTTAGCTGAAAAACTATAGTATACTGCACACGGGCACAAACTGAACTTTTTTTATTTGAGGAAGGTGGGCAAAAAAAGACTTTGCCCACCCTACATAAAAGTTTAAATTATGCCCGCGTGCAGTATACCACGTAAAATCAATGTAAAATCAATTAATCCACGACTTCTCCAATGCGATTAACAACCGTTTCAAATAAGCGTTTCGCTTTAGTGGTTAGCGAATTTGACCATAAGTCAGGATTTCTGATAATTTGAGTGAGTTGTTTGGATAAGGTTTTATCTATCTGTTTTTCATTGACGACGAAACCTATCCAGGTGATAAGCGTTTTAACTTTTTCTGGGTTAAATCCAAAGAAACCTTCAGTTACTGGAACTTCTATGATATCGTAAATGAGAATATCATTAACTTTGGCTTCAGCAAAAGAAAGTTTGTCAATGGTGATGAAAAATAATTCATTATGTCCTGTCACCATTTTAATGAGTTCATGCTCTGGATCAGGCATTGTCACAAAACAGACTAAGTTTCGACGTCCAGAAAGTAAGCGATTGAGTTCCATCATAGTATCTTCTTCATGAAAAAACTCAATATCTTTCAACTCTGGATCAAGCGTCATCAAATATTGGAAAGTTCGCGCCGTGACAGCGTTTTTGTTTCCCACCGATATTTTAAGGGGTACTTCCTGTTTATCGGTGAGATCATGATAAGTGACTACGTTGCCACCTTTGTAGGCTGCACAAAAAAGCGGGACTGATAGAATTTTGCCCCCAAGTAAAGATAAGGTTTCACTTGGATCCTTATCCTCAGTCATGTTCAGTGCTGCGACATCAAGCTGGACCAAAGCCGCTAAAATTTCGCCATTTCTCACTTTGTCAATGTTTTCCTGGCTATTTGTCGAAGGTTCAACAATAGCCACATAATCATATTCTTGCAAAGCTTCGCTAATAGTTGGTACAATAGCTTTGACATATTCCCCATCGGAGTCACTGACACCGATCATGATGGTTTCAGCAGTTGCTCCCCAGGCTGTTCCTAGAAGCATGATAGCTGAACCTATCGTCAAGTATTTTTTCATAATGGTTGTTAGTTAATGGTTAATGATTTAGGAGGGTGTAATAATGCAAGATAAATCTTTTTCTTATGACACGCAGTTTCTAACTAAAAAGCAAAAGCAGCGACGTTACTCAAAATATAAAGGTTTTGAGTGGCAGCATGAGCCATCGCATGATAAAAGCTTCAATTGGGTAAAAGTGCCAAGATACCACGCAGGTTTTTCTTGGGAACAAAAGCAAAAAAATCGCGTTGTTTAATAGGCACGGCTTTTCCATATCTTGGTCACATCAACTTCATCACCGATTATCACTATCGTATCATTCTCTAATAAATGATGACGAGCAAATAATTATTTTATTGCAAGCCAGTTGAATTGAGTATTGTTTACAAGAACCTCAATATATTAAGTAGCTGGACATAAGTATTTTATCATTTTGTTGAAGCAACTGTTATGATATTATATGCGAATAAAATTTCATAAATCAAGTTATTACGTATTTTTAAAATAATGTTAAAATACTTTTGTACTACTACTTAAAAAAATAAGTTAGCCATTTTTAAATTTTATTTGGCAATTGCCAACATTTGATTTTTAGATATGGTTTAATAGCAGCCAAACTCTTGTTTTGTGGATGGCACGAGTAAGTTATTTTACCCTGAGCCCCGTTATTTTTTAAAACAGAATGTAGGCAGAGTGATAGGCATTTAACCCTGTGAATCTTAAAATCCGTTTTATCCTGTTCAAAATTATTATGTCATTTATAGGGCATTCCTATCCTGGTAAGAATGATGAATTAACGTAAGAATAATTAGAAAGAATTAGGAAAGAATTAGGGTCTGAGTAACATTAACTGTCACCATAAATGAGCTTAATTACTTTATGAATTTTTCTCTGACCCCAATTATTTCTAATCAACTGGAGCTAGAAAGTGAAAACATTATGGCAATAAAATCACCATTAATCAGTACTGTTGTATTAAATTGGAATCGGGCGGATTTACTTTTTTCCACACTGAAAAGTTATATAGAAACCATATCAGTCCCTTATGAAATGTTTATTATTGATAATGCCTCATCTGATAATTCTAAATCTGTGATCAATGAATTTTGTCAAAACAATCCGGATGCGAATGCGATATTTTTACCTAAAAATATCGGGGGAGAAGCAATTAATATTGGTTTCGAGAAGGCACGGGGCAAATATTTGCATATTAGAGTCAAATTAATAATTTATAGAAATAACCCAAAAAACTATCAATCAATATCTATACCTAATTGGTGATAAATGGTTCACGACATAAATTAATGTGACTCTGACCCCAATTATTCCATGTTCAAATATAGAAAAAAGGTCATATCTATTTAATTCATCAAGCACCCTAAAACAAGCAAAAGGACAGCATATAAGTAGTGGTACAAAAGTATTTTAACATTATTTTAAAAAGATGTAATAACTCTATTTATGAAATTTTATC
>Ga0164315_10000442_pt1 | contig 28578 bp, 24 predicted proteins | sample GuaBasSedimGuay6_FD_113737 | JGI IMG/M metagenome (GOLD analysis project Ga0164315, IMG submission 113737) | Subseafloor sediment microbial communities from Guaymas Basin, Gulf of California, Mexico - Guay6, Core 4569-2, 0-3 cm | ecosystem: Environmental > Aquatic > Marine > Hydrothermal vents... | reverse complement strand
CTATCTATTTTAGAAAGTGTTCATCCTGCCAGAAAAAACCTTCAAGGTTTGGCAAACCTTGAAGGTTTGGCACCAAATTAATATTTCGGACTTAAGTCAAAATGACACCGATATTGAGTTTCAGGAGGCACTAGATAGAAGTATCAGGGCGTATGCAAAAAACTTTTTCTAAAAAAGTGGCAAAAAAAGTTGATTGCTCAGCTTAATAAGAAAAAAGTCTCAATGCGTATTTTTTACCCAATTCATCAGGTGAAAAAATATCTGGATAAATGGAGAAATGATTGCGACATTTGTGCATTGCAATGAACGTTAAAACGAGAATCCACGTAACATCTTGATGCATCGGTTGTCGTTACTTAAAAATAGGCTAACTGATTGATAATAAATTTATTTAACCTATTTTCCTGCCTAAGCAAAATTTTTTTCAAATAAGTGATCAAAAAAATTGATTGCTCAGCTATCTATTTTAGATAGTCAGTATCAGGCGTATTCTTCACCCACCCAACACCATCACAAAATTGGCTCATCTCTATAAATGAGGAAATGATTATGTCAAACATTAGAAACATGCCCACCCTATTGGTAGAACGTTTATCAAACAACTGGCAGCCAGAATGGAAAGAGAAAGCACCGAATCGCTTTGTGGATAAATGGGAAAAGGGAGTGCCTGAGTACTGGCTTCATAAATTACAGGAAAAAGTGCTTGAAGATTGGCAGAATAGGCTGTCGGAGACACACGATGTCATTCAAGCGTTTGACAAACCAACAGGCAAACACAAATACTATGAATTGGCTGGTTACTTAAAAAATAAATATGAGTGGGTAGACTCAATGAACGCAGGGAAAATATGGAATGCACACACAAATGAGGGCGAAGAACCTAACCACAGCATAAGTTGGAAAGACTTTTTAAGTCAATTGGTTGAGATCTTATTAGCGAAAACTCATTGTCTATGGAATGATTCTCACATAGAGTTGTTGTATCCGCTTATAACGCTCAAAACTGATGCATTGGTAGATGACTTAATTCCTAACGTTTACAAAGCAGAGTTGCATGGTAGAAGACAACCACAAAGTTGGGAAGATTTTTTAATTCAAGCCATTGAGCTTTTGTTAGCTGGAAAGCGTCAGTGGAATCAGGAGGAGTATCCTGATATATCTGAACAGATAAAAGCGATTGTGAAAAGCTTGGTTTCTAACACGTATAAACAACATATAATCGTTAAGGAGTTGTATTCTGACTGGGCACACAAATGGCGTTTTCTTTCCTCTCAAAGAGAAGAATATGATGAATATGATGATGAAGAGGGAGTTCAATATACCTCTTTAGAATTAGAAGAAATTGCTAAGAATATAGATGATGAACGTGTAGAAAATCTCATCAGTGAAGAACCAAACTTAGATTATTTCTCTGAATTTAATCTTGGCGATGATCCAGAACTTCGTTGGTTTGCCAACCAATTACCTAAATTTATTGAGGTAAAAAATCCGTATAAGCACCGTATCAATGTGGTACTCAAGTCTAACCGGGTAATAGCAGAACAACTGAAATTATCTGATGACGAAGCCATAAAATTCGGCTGATTGTAACGGATTTTGGGGAGGCTTTTATTCGCCCCAAATTTCTAATTAAGAATTAGAAACGATAAATCGCGAGTAACAAACCTTTGAACCAATAACTATTTGTTTTTTTAGCATAAATCTCTTTATGATTGATAGCCTTTAAATATTTTTGGAAATAGCGCTTTCCCCTTTTGACTGAGGCTGAGAATCATTATCTATGCTTTAAAGCCCCGAAATTAAGGGCTCCCCAAAATCCGTTATAATCAGAAATTCGGAATATCTGAAGAACAAGCAACCGAACTCCAAAATTTATCTGAAGAAAAGGTGCGTGAATTGAAAAGGAGGCTCAAGAAAAAATTACAACCGTATAAGGTATTACTCTATAAGTAAACTAAATTAAACGTTAAAAACCTCCGAGGTTTGGCAAACCTCGGAGGTTTATCCAAATAATATAAAAACCGTGAGGAATCTCACTATGATAAACTTAACTCAAGCTGAAGAGTCTTCATTAAATTTACGTCTTAAAAAGAGTCTTCTTAATTCTTCAAAAATACTGGGATGCCGATTGTCTGAGTTTGAAGTCGTCGAGGCTTGCAAAAAACCTTCTCGTCTTGACGCTTACTGGGTAGATTTTGCATGGGAGTCAGAGAAAAATTTGCGTATGCGTTTGGCGTTTAAAAAACATCAGGCTTATTTAGAACAGACATTTGAAAAGACACACGCTAATTTTCCAGTAAGATGGGGAAAAGGGTTAACGCCGGCACTCCAGTTTTCTTCTGAAGGTATTTGTCAAATCACACAGCAAGAAGCTCGGCAATTAGTTCAGCAGTTTTCTGAATTGCCCGCCTTACCACCTCCCGAAAAATCAAGGAAGTGGGAAATTAGCCTTGGAATCAGTGAGCCGCTTTTTATGCCAGGTTTTGCGGCAGCCGATGGCGAAGAACCTTGGATTGTTTTGGGATTGGAAACATTAAACCCTCAAAAAAAATACGAAGAACGCGACAAGGAAACTGGAAAAACTATTTTAAGGTGTCGTTTAATCGGCAATGAGTGGGTTGTGGATTTTTTAACGCCAACAAAATCGGCAGATAACAAAGTAAAACTCATCATGGTTAATCATTCAAAAACCGAGATTCTCAATGAAACCCAAGAACTGGTGTATGAAGATAAAAGGTGGCGTTTTCGCTATGTGTTACCTCAATCCATTGTCGATAAAGTCACCGGTATTACTGTTATCCCATCTTCAAGTAGGTAGTACAGCTTCTTTCCGGATTTTACGGATAAAAACAATAACGATTAGGTCAGGAGGATTAGCCGTATTGCTAATATACCATTGCCGAATGGGTGGATTACTACGAAAAAATCATTTGGTTGAGATCACCCATATTGCAGGACTACCTTCAAGTGAATGAAGAAACTCACTCAGGTGTAACATGACATGTTTAATAGCGATAAATTTGAAGATGCCATCAAGGGTGGCAGATATATTGAAGCGGTTGGTGAGAGTCTGAAAGCAGAGCCTGATGACGATAGAGAAGAACTGAAGGATAGATTGTTTGGAAAAGAACGGATTTTTGAAAAGGCACTGATACAAGCTGTCGCAGACAATTCAAATTGGCTTTCTAAAGTCAATAAAGAAATTCCAGACTGGTGGATTTATCCCGGCAGGGGGACAGTTAACACTAAATATGATTATTATAAGGATTACCGTTCACGTTTTATCAAAACTCAATTAAAAGGTGCTTGGATAGTTGCTCGCGAAGAAGAAGCTAATATCGCTTCAGTCGTAAACCACATTGAATTCCCGCCGGGGCTTTTGCACGACTTGGTTCACATATTTGACTCCAGTATGCTTCATCCTCTTAAAGGCATCAATGTCATAAAAGTGCCAGTGTTGTTGGTGGATGATAATAAAGAAGGATATGTGGCTTCTCTCTTTTTAGAACAAGTTAATATAGAAGGGGTAGATAGCCCGCCCTATCCCCATCCGATAAAAATGTCTGGCATTCCCATTGATAAGCAGTTTGAGAAAGCGGTTGAAAACGCATTTAATTTTCTTCGCGACTATTTGCCTCGCCACCATTTTAAAAAGAAATTGCCGGTATTCCGCTGGTGGGTGGCACCGCTCTCTGCCTCAAGGCCAATCAACGGCATTCAAGGCCCTTAACTTTATGGTGCCTTTATTGTTGGGATGTACGGTTCGATACTTGATTTAACAATGCCCGAACATCTCACAACCACTTGCAGTGATGATATGTCAGGCCATCTCATTGGTATTAATGGACTTGCTCATAAAGTTCAAGCGGCTACCCAGGAAAATTTGCAAATCGTGGTTGCTGAAAGGCAATCTTTTGAGGATGAGGGCAATTTAATAACGGATGAGCATAAAAAACATTTACTGACAGCGGAAACAGCCGAGAAACTGATTGAACATTTTTTTGGTTCACAAAAACAGCCTGAAAACACCGATAAAGAAATACCAATGATTCCAACTTCTATTCCAACTCAGCCATCATCGGAAAGGAATGAGAGAAATGAAACAATAGGACAAGTATCAGGGGTCATTATTGATGGTATAACTGATTGGAAATCATTGATTTATAAGTTGGTTGCCGTTGTTGCCGGCATTGGTGGTTTTGGCATTTTGCTAGTATTGCTCACTTATGAAGAACTTATTCAGGCCATAACAATTCTTACCAAGTTAAAACCTGAGCAAATAACTTTTTTATTAAATAATATTATTGTCTTGGCATTTTTCGTCGCTATTCTGGCAATATATGCACAAATTACTAAACCTAAACCTGTCACACCTGATTCTCTTGAATATTCTGCTCAACCGTTTAGAAACGTTTTAGGTTTTATTTTCTTGGTTGTGATAATACTTTTGTGGAAAGATAATCCCTTTTTACTGACGGATAAAAAGGCTCCATTTTTACCTGAGAATAACGAGGTAATACCATCAAGCTCAAAATCCCCACCCTCTCCAGTACCCACTTGTTTGGAAAATTATTGGTGTTCTACGACAATAAACCCGTTGCCCTTGAGTATGTCAAGACAGGACTTGAGGAAACTCAGAAGAATCCATTAGAATACAACATGTTATTGGCGTTTAAGATTAAGTTGTTATTGTTAACAAGCGATATCACTCTAGCTAACAGCGAGGCTGACAAAAATTATGGTCGTTCATCTGATTTAAATAAGTGGATAGATTGCCTAAGGACAGAACAATTTTTTTCGTCTAATCTTATCACTGAGACGGAATTGGAGACTCAATGTTCATCACCTTACAACTTATAAGGGGGTTCAATAATTTCTCAGCATTTGTTCAATAACTGGGGGCGCATTTCGGTTTTCTCGCTATTTTTTAGCATTAAAAGGAGTGTATCGAGATGTAGAACTCAAATAACTACAAGGATTGTTTATAAGAAAGGATTGGTTGGTGAGTGTACCGAAATATCAAGCTTTTTTCTGTCAAAAAATGCGGCAGTTAGCGTTTGGAATTTGAATTCAGGCACCTGACAATCCTTTCTTATAAACAATCCTTGTAGTTTGTTTTTAATCGTCAGAGCGGGAAAATAGCAATGCGCCCATAACTGTCATTTTTTATGGAGGATATTTTTTTTATGAAGAAACAATTTTTCCATTGGCTTCGTTTAGGGGGTATAGGGTTTCTTGTGCTTTTGGGAGTAACGGCATGTGTTTCCAATGCCCCCATGAGAGCACCGCTACCTAATAAAAAAACGTCATCTTCCCATCATGTTATTGGATCGCTATGGGGAGGATTAGTGGGATTTAATAGTGGTTCATATTCTCGTTTTGGCAACCAAAATCAAGAAAGCATTCCTATTGCTCATAAATCCCAATCATTACCTCATAATGGTTTATTTATACGCAGGAATAATGCTTTTGGTACCAAAATGATCACTGGCATTGAAGAACTCATTGCTGAAGGTGTTAAAATTGGGCACCAGGAAATTCGTTTTGATGACTTTATTGCTATGAATACTAAAGGCATACCGTTACCAAAACGCAATAATGCCTTAGCGGTGAGTCATGGTATTGCGGTGATTTCAGACAATCAAAAGCGTGATGACAGCAAAGCAACGCATTACTTAGAAATTGCGTTGAAAACTGTTGAGTCTGCACCATTAGGGCACCCTGAAACCAAAGCACTGCCGGTGAATTATATTTTTGTTGTTGATACCAGTAGTTCTATGGATGGAAAAAAACTGGACAGTGTCAAAACCGCCATCGCAGAATTATTTACCCGATTGAAGGCCGATGATGTGCTTGGTATCATAGAGTTTAATAATCGACCAAAAACGGTGTTAGAAGCCACGCCGGTAACAAAGATAGATCGTTATAAATTTCGCAGAATCATCAACAATCTTGTTGCAGGTGGTGGAACGGACATTAATCTTGGCTTATCTTTTGGTATAGACGAAATAGCTCGTTATGGTGATCGTTATAAGGTCAATCAAGTTTTTTTATTTTCCGATGGCAATCCGACTTCTGGAGAAACTAACTGGATTAAAATTCGGCAAAATATCGCTAAAAGAACTCGCCGCCGCAATTTCCGGTTATCAACTTTTGCATTTGGCACCGATGCCAGCAAAACTGAACTTGATAGACTGGCGGGCATAACTGGCGGACAAAACACGTTTGTCACAGCACCTAAAGATGTTCGTATCAGTTTACAACGGGCACTTGACAGAAGAAAACATCTTGCGGCTATCAATGTGCAAATGCAAATAGAAATTGATCCAGATATTGTTATTCTACATTTGTATGGACACGATCTCATCACTGATCCGGTGAGACGAGAGGCAGTGCTAAGAGAACTTGGGAAAACCAAAGACGAAATACAGAAAGACTATAGTATTGAGCAACCGCCTGATCTTATTACCGACGAGAAAGGCATTCGTATCTTTGTGCCCAACTTGGCTGTGGGTGAAACCTATTGGGTGGTTTTTGAAATAGCAGTGCCTGAACAACATAGCCAATCCGCTTTGGGAAAAGCCACTGTTCAATACTTGGATACTTTTGCGCGTCAAAACGAAAAGTATCGCTTTTACTTGTCGCCCAAAGGCCGTATAACTCAAGAATGGGTGACACAACATGCGTTAGGATTACGGACAAGTGAAGTCATTTTTTACGCACTTGATGATCTTTATGAGAATGATCTTGACACAGCAGAAAAGCGTATTGAAAGGCATCTCTCAGTTCTTGATGTGGCGAAAAATGATTTTGTGTCTGATGATTCTGCGGAGCAACTGAGAAAAGATGTAGTCACGCTTAACAAATTCCGCTCTCTGGCTCAAAATTTTGGGAAACCAGTAAAAGGCGATGATGGTGGCTACTATAATAGCCCACAATCAACAGTCCGTTCATTTGTCGTTAATAGGCTTAACGCATTTGGTAGAATGAGGAATGGTTTTGTCCAAACAAAAAGTAGATTATGGTAGGTAACGAATAAGCCAAGCACATTGAGGGAGGTTGGGGAAAACTCGACACACTCTCAATGTGCCTTCATTTTTATGTTGTCAAAACTGAAAGGAGCTGAGTTATGAAAAAACTGAAAGAACTGTCACTCGCATTACTGTTTATGGGATTAGTGGCTCTGTTAACGATAGGATGTCCCACTAAAAACGCATTTGCTGCTCATTCTGACTCGTATATTGCGCTGGTAATTGGTAACGGAAATTACCGAAACATCTCACCGCTAAGTACGCCAGTCAAAAATGCTGCTGATATGGCAAATGTCCTAAAAAAATTAGGTTTTGAGGTGACTTTAGCTCAGAATGTCAACCGTCGTGCCATGAGAGAAGCTATAGATGAATTTGAAACACGGCTGCATCATAAAGGTGGAACGGGTTTGTTTTATTTCTCGGGATATGGGTTACAAAACAAAGGCCATAATTTTTTAGTGCCTGTCGATGCTAACATTCAACACGAAGCCGATATTCAGTTTGAATCGTTAGAAGTAGAACGTGTCCTTCACCGCTTGAAACAAGCCAATGATAAGATTGTCATTCTTGATTGTCAAGATATTCCTTTTTATTATATGAGTAGCAAGTTTTTTTATACAAAAAGAGGTTTAGCCCAAATAAATTCTCATACAAGTAATACAACTATTGCTATCGCAGCAGCCCCAGGCCAAACCACTTTGACTCTTACATATCACAGAAACAGTGTTTATACTAAACAGTTGGTAGATGTTTTATCCCAAAAAGGAACTTCCATGAGAACAGAGGATGTGTTAAAGTAAGTGCATAAGCGTGTGAACATGGTAACAAGAGGTAAACAAACACCTTGGTATTCAGCAAGTTTAGGTAAACCATCTTGTTTTGGCTCTTGTCGTCCGAAACTAACTGTGGCAGCCCCTAACCGTCCACAACGTTCAAAAAGACCACAAAGACCGGTAAGACCCCAAAGACCAAGCCTTCCTTATAGGACTGCTATTCGTCAACGTCAACAAGACATTCCAATGGCTTGCCAAACCAAAGCCTTGCCTCACAATGCCTTATTTACACGCAGAAGTAAGGCTTTTGGGACTCAACTCACTGTCGGTATAGAAAAGCTTATTAATGAAGGGATTATGATCGGGAAAGAGAATGTCCGTTTTGATGACTTTGTGGCACTGAATACCGAGGACATACCTTCGCCGGATGTTGGGGATGCCTTAGCCATCAATTACGGCATCGCCACCATTCCTGAGTATCAAAAGCGTATCAAGTACAAAGCGTGTTCGGCTGGGAACGCTACCCATTACTTAGAAATTGCGTTGAAAACAGCAGAGGTTGCGCCCGAAGGACATCCTAAAACCAAAACACCCCCAGTGAATTATCTCTTTGTGGTTGATGTCAGTGGTTCAATGTCCGGTGAAAAACTGGACGCTGTCAAAATCGCAATCGGAGAATTATTTAACCAACTGAGGGCGGATGATGTCATTGGGATTATCGCCTTTAATCACCAAGCGAAAACGCTATTAAAATCAACACCTAAACAGCGTATTTCCCCTCAAAAATTTGGCAACACGATTAGTCTGCTAACCGCTGATGGCGATACCAACATTGATATCGCTTTGTCTATTAGTATAGATGAAATGAGAACCTATCAGGATAGCCAACGGGTTAACCAACTCTTTTTATTTTCAGATGGTAATCCAACCATCGGAGAGACAGACTGGGCAAGAAAAGCTGCGCAAACGGAGTGCATATGGCAATATCCAATTATCAACCTTTGCGTTTGGCAAAGATGCTAACTCAGTTGAATTGAAAAGACTGGCCGACACTTCTGGTGGGCAAAGTATGGTTGTCACCGATCCTAAAACAGCTAAACAAAAGGTTCGTCAGTTCGTCGGAACCATCTGGCTGCTATTAATGTGCAAATGCAAATAGAAATTGCCGAAGAGATCACCATTAGGCATTTCTATGGTCACGATGAAGTGACAGAACCGGTTGTTCGGGCAGCTTTGGAAAGAGAAGCTGATAATCTGGGTAAAAATATAGAAAAGGACACTGGCGTGACGGCACAACCACACCTGATTACCAAAGACAAAGGCATTCGCGTTTTTGTCCCCAATCTGGCGGTGGGTGAAACCTATTGGGTGGTTTTGGAGCTGGAAGTGCCTAAAGGTCAATCGGATTTTGGAAAGGCTACCATCCAATACTTTGATACATTTAAGCAAGAAAACTCGAAAAAAACATTTAGTTTATCACCGAATGGCCAGCTCGCACCACAGTTAGTAGCACAACATGCGTTGAGTTTGTGGACAAGCGAAGAAGTTTACGATGCGCTTGACGATGTAGAGGCTAATGATATAACAACGTTAGAACAGCGCATGCAAATTCATCTTTCAGTGCTTGAGTCGGCAAAAAGTCATCTCGCACCCAAAATGCCCGGACGGCTCAAAACAGCGAATCCTCTTATGGATGATATTATTACTTTGGGCAAATTCGTCTCTCTTGCTAAAGCACTGATACGTGAAAAAAACGCGCCACAGGCTCGTAGCTACTTGATTCATGGGCTTCGTGAACGCAGGGGCGTTAGGAATGGCTTGATGAGAGTCGATTATGATGAGCAATGAGTTTTCGCTGGCTAAAAACCTCTGAGGTTTGGCAAACCTCTGAGGTTTAGGCTTAAAATATTTTTCTGAAAAGCTATAAGTACGAATGAGACTGGACTTGAGGGTAAATGCCTATTGCTCGGATAGCTATATTGAAAAATGGTGAAAAGTTTTTTCAAAAAACTTGGTTTCTCAGAATCCACCAATTATTTAGAATAATTATAATGTATAAGGTTTATTATCGCACAACCGTTTTCACTGGAATAAATATCTTATGCTAACACCTCAAGAAATTTTTATGACAGATTACACGGAAGTTATCCTTGATTTATATCGTTTTGGAAATGCCAAAAGTCCACGATTAGATCACATTCGTCCATTGAAAGATGCCATGTTTGATGAAAAAAATGGTGTTAAATACATCATAGCAGATGGTAACGGCATAAGCGTTTTCTCAACCTTTGATCCGAGCAAGAAAAACACTTGGAAAATACCTAAAGGAACACCTTTGCCAGAAGGTATAATCTTGGTGGAAGATAAACGTCTGGGACATGAAAATCATTACATGTTAGCACCGGCGATAACCATGCGGCTTTCAGCTTTCTTTGATCTGTTAGATCAAATCAAAGAAAAGGCGGTCAAAATTTCTTAACTCTTGAAGGGGATGACTCATGGAAACGCTAGACATCAAATTACCTTATTCAGATTGGACCTTAATTTTTGATTCTGTCCGCCATTACATAAAATACATAGATAATCTAACTAATCCAAATGATGAAATTTCTGAGGATGAACTTGCTGATCTGTACACCGATGGCGAAAATCTTAAAAACCTAGAAAAGCAAATTTACCAACAATTTGAGAAACAGTTTGGCGAATATATTTCAATTTGAAATAGCTTGTAAGACAAAATGTTTTGGCTCTTCGTGAAAGATTTATCTTGGACTTGCCAAACTAAAGTTTGGACTCCTACCAAAAAATATATTATTATTACATACTATAGCTTTTGCCGGACATGCAAAACAGTTCCGGCAAGTATGGCCTTTTTACCTCCAAAGATATTGACTTTTTCTGGGATTAATGAGTCTGATGTAGAAGTCATAGAGCCAAATGGCTATTGCTGGCACTTTCACGGGTGTGAATGGCTTAACAGATGTTCAAAAAGCCTCACTGAAAAAATTAGTGTTACAAATGAAGCCCTATTTAAACTATTTTTACATCAGGTGAGTCAATATGAACAATGATCAACCACTCAGTCTCCAATTATTTCTTCAGGGTGCTGAAATTAAACGTATTGGTAATATGGCTGTCCGAAAAGCCCTTGAAGAAAATCGTCGGCGCGGTATTCCCAATGTTTTTTCTCGAAATGGTCAGAACTATTATGAATTACCTAATGGTGATATAACGAGAGAAGATCCTTTTAAGTCTCTTTTGAGCAAAAACAACAATGGTGATGAAACTCACTCAATACCTTTGAATTGAAAGGTTTCCATGAGCCGTTAACTAAGTGGCACATTATTTAATGATGCGGGCGTGGGCACTTGGGGAGCCGAAAACTGAACAAACTGCAAGCATCTTGCCAAAGGTATTGAACGGTTAGTCGTCTCAAAAGAAACCGCAAAACCGATTCTCGCCTGTGACGATAAGTGGCTCAATAAAAAGCTGTCAAAGGCATTTAAACAGAAGTTTTTGAAATATGAGCGCAGCACTGATTGGTTGTCTACCGAAAAGGATGAACAACTTCAGTTTCATATTCATCAAGATGTTCAAAATGAGCGTTTTAGTTTCAATTTAAAGGGCAACCACAAGGGATTGCCCCTACAATTCAAGGAGTTGCGCGTGGGATTGCCCGGACATTTGCCATTGATATGGTAGGGGCAATCCTTTATGGTTGCCCTTCATTTGAATCAATCCCATTCAACTAACGGATTCTGTGGATAATAAATTCAATGGCCTACATTTGATTTGTTATCAACAGAAAACGTTAGTCATTGAGCCAAGTGGCTATCGCTGGCTTTTTAGAGAACTTTTTTCAATGCTTCATTTCAAAAGGTAAAGTTTTTGGAGCAAAATCACCTGATTTTCACTACTCCAGTGCGGGTCATAAAAATCAGTGAGTTACAAAAAATGGCTGGCATTTTTGAATAGAAATCGTGGGAAATAAATTAGATAGCCGATATTGGTGTGCCCCAACTTGAAGGAGTACTCGTTTGTGGGTATTAAAATAAATATTTCACCACGACTTAAAGGGCACTACCAAAATGTTTTTGTTATGGAAAATGGTGGATTACACTATTGCTAATCCAACTGACGAAACTTTCTAAGGTTTTGAACGAGGAAATGGTGGATTACGCTATCGCCAATCCACCCTACGGAATTATTACCCAATCTTTGCCCCAGTTGGAGCTTCGCTGTCAACTGGGGCAAAGATCCCATTACCCATAAAAAGGAATAGGGGGGGTGGGTTCAGCTACTCATTAATCAAGTTTCGATTCTGGTTTTGTTTCATAAAGGTTATTCTTGAGTGCCTCCATTGCCAATTCAACTTCGGCTTTGACATGCTTATCCACTAACACCTCAAATCTATCTGATACCTCTATCTTGGCTCGCTTCCCTTCTTTGACTTCTTGCTGATGGCATTTCTGTTCTTCTTCTGCTTGTGCCAATTCCGAACGTTCTTCCCCGTCGATTGACAAATAGACACGATAATTGGCTTTAAAAGTCTTTTTACGAGCTATTTCATAGTATTTGGGAAATTCTGAAGCGGCCGATAGCCCCTTTTCCTGAAGCTTAAGGGCGAGTTTGGCAAAGTCCTTGTCCGCCACCTCCATTTCACTACAAATTTGTTGAACTTGGAAAGGATTAACGAGATGTGCCATCAGCAATTGATTGAAGAGTTTACGAGTTTCTTGCCGAACCAGGATTTTATTGCCATTAAAAACCGTGTGTTGCATGTATATTTGCTCACTCAAAAAAAACTGGCCTTTTTCTTGTAGTGCTAAATCTAATAATTTGATAAAGCCTTTGGTGACTTTGCGTGGATCCGATACGAAACTGCGAGCAATATCCAACATCTGTGCCCATGCATCAAACATGGCTCTTTGAAACAAGGCATATTGGATTACGGCCGATGTTTGTTTATTTCTTTCTTTTTTCACCGTTGATTCAAAATTCCGGTAAACCAAACGCGCACTCTCAAAAGATTTTCCGTCACCAATCGGCATGTAATCCAGAATTTGATTCACCACCTGTCGTGCTTCCGGGGCATCTTGTTGAGTGCTATCCGCGAGTTCTTTTAGCAAGTTCAATTCGTTACAGAAAATTTCAAAAGCCGTGGAAAATTCATGGGTTCTAAAAAAAATCAGTTCAAGACAAGGGATAAGGTATTTTTTGACCTGCGCCTCAAGGATATTTTTCTGGTTTAGGGAGAACTTATTCCACTTTACTTCCTGGTAATTAGGCGTGACTTCCTCCTCTTCTTCACCATTAGGGTAAAGTTCATTTGTCACTTCTTCTAGGTTCAAAACGTATTTGAACAGCAGCTTTTTGTTTCTAATGCTGTCATCCAAAGCCTTGTCAATAATACCAATACTTGTCAGTGAATAAGCGCGTATGATTTGAGTGGAGTCCCTCTTAGTCTTGGCATTCCACTCAATAGCGGCTAATCCTTCAGTTTCACGGTTGTTGAGAATATAATCACAAAACTTGCGACAAGCGAGGCTCGATATCGTGTCATCAGACAATAGGATATTGAAGTGCCCACCGACTTGTTTAGCAGTATTGTTGACATCAACAAAAAGGTGGCGGAAAACTTCCGGGACAGTGGGTACTCTATACGGCGCGTATGCTTTATTTTTTTGGATTGTTGCGTTGGGCGCAAATAAGATGCAAACGGGTACGCTGAGATGCTCAAGTAAATCGGGATGTTTTTGATAGACTTGCTGAATTGTGAACAGTCGGTGCTGCCCATCAATAATAACGAGACGTGCGCCGTATTGATTGCCTTTTGCGATACGAATTTCTAGTTTGACAGGTTCACGCTGCACGCCTACTTCCGTTGTTTGCTCATCTTCCCCCGTATTCAGTTTAAAGCGATAGGCATGTGGGCTGGTACTAGAGAAATAGGTGAGTTTAAATAACCCCGCCCATTCTCTGACAATGTGTTCTTTGCCCCCAGTTTGAAGCATAAGATCGCCTTTTTCATTGGCATAGTAGGCTTCCATCACTTTACCTTTGGTGGGCACAATGGCAGCGAGTAAGGGTGGAAAAAATACTGATCTGGAGCGGATTTCCGCGGGTGTAATTTTTTGAGGGTTGGGGTTCAAATAAGGTTCCATCTCAATGCGTACTCGTTCTTCATCGATATCGCGTTGCATCAAAAGTTCAAAATCGATTTTGTCGGGGCGAATATCTCTGGCAAAGGTGAGTTCGGACAACTCTGCGGAGGAGAAGGTTGTCATAATATATTCAATGGGAAAGGAGTCGCCGCTATAAAATCGGCCAAAGCTGCCGATACGTTCAAAGTTGTAAATCTGTTCTTCGCCAAATGTCTCCAATGGCATAGAAAATCCTCTTTTTTCAGTTTTAAGGAAGCCGCGAAAGTTGACAGCATCGCTCCAACTTTCGCGGCTTAATCAGTTATCAGAGATTCAGAAGTTGCTCGTTCTCGTAATGAAGTTATTTGACGGATGCTATCCTTTTGATGGATAGTATAGTTCATAATATAAAGTTTTGTTCCTTGGAAAAACCTTAGAATTCAGTCCAACCTCGAAGGTTTGGTGCAAAACTTTTCTGGGCTGCTTTTAGAAGTTTGGGCACTATCACTACTTATGTAGGACTAATCTAAGAGTTCAGCGTTTTTTATTGTAAAGTAGGCGGCTTTATCAGGAAATATCCAACGCACCCCGCCGCGAGGATCAGGACAATCGTCAGTGTAGCGTGGAATGAGATGAATGTGTAAGTGCATCACCGTTTGTCCCGCTGCCAAACCATCATTAATCCCAATGTTATAGCCATCAGGGGCGTACTGTTGTTTCAATTCGTTTTGAGCGGCACGTAAGGCATGTAACAGTGCCATCTGTTCTTCGTCAGTGACATCAAAGAGGGAGGGAATATGGCGTTTGGGAATAATCAGGATGTGCCCGGGTGAAATCGGATAGCCGTCCTTGAGCGTAATGACTAATTCATCCTGAAAAATGATTTGTTGGTTATCTAAATGACAAAAAGGGCAGTTTGAGGACATAAGTTTTTAGTTTTTGAGTCAGAAGTCTCAGTGAATAACGTGTATGTTCTGAACGAAACCTTATCAGTTTGGCAAACCGATAAGGTTTTTGCAAACTTTATCTGAAATATTTCTTATTTGCTCTCCGGCGTGCCTTCGCCGCCCCACAATAAAGGAACGTCGCCTTTGTATTCAAAGGGCATTGGTTGTCCTCCTTCCCTGACATTCACGTCGCCCGACAACTTGTAGTTGAATCGACGCTTGAACACCGATTTCCAATCTTGCCAGTCCTCGACAATACCCATCAAACTACTAGCAACGTCAATCTCTAAAAATTCTTCGCCCGATGCCGGAATAGTGATGGACTTGTTGTTCGTACCACGGGCGAATTTCTTGTCATTGATATCTAATTGGTAATTCATGCCCGCGATCGGTAAAGCAAAGGGGTTGGGATTTTTGATCCGCAGTCTGAGCCGGTAGTTTTGTTCAAACAGCCCCATCTTGACAAGTTTAAAATCCGTTAAACTGACTTGTGGGGTGGCGGGTTGTAGGGGAATGGGAAGATTAGCACAGGCGGTTATTAACAATATAAAAAATACAAGTAAAGTTTGTTGAAAAAATTTGTACATAGTTACAGTCTCCTTTGTATTCAATCCAGAGGGCAGGGTACAGGTAAAAAGCAATATCGGCATGATTTCCTGGTTTCCACGCGCTGGCTGCGTGGAAATCTGAAAACAACGAATAACAAGTACAACGCATTGAACAATACTTCGGACAGTTTTTGAAAAATCAGCTACCTCAAACTTGTAAATCATTGAAATATAATGTTTTTATAAATGTTGAGTTAAAAATAAAAAAGCCTGATATAACAATTAGTTACAAAAAGTGTCCGAACCATTGATTGAAGGAATCAACGAATTTTCCGAGTTCCCACCGCTGGTGAACCAGAAAAAAACGGCGAAGGCGGGTACAAGCTGAAAATCAAACACATCGGGTGCAATTAAAAGTGGTGGAAACCCCAATCGCCTAGGGATAAATCCCCAGGCTAAAAGCTCAAGTCCCCTTAAGGGGACTGCAAAAATCCGTGTAATTACACCCAAACACATCCATAGAAATTGACTTAACTGGCTTTGCGTCACTGTGTACCACGAAAGCGAATTTTTTCGGTTGTTTCACGACTAAAAGTGGCTTCACCGCAACGGGTGCAAATCGTCGCTGGAATATGTTCGACTAGCAGCCGGGCTTCGATACCGCTAAGTCATTGTTTTGTATCACATTTATAACTATTATAAAAGCTTTAATAATCAATGAGTTAGTTGATTAATCCTACAGGCTGCTAGGAAAGGCTTATTATCGATCTGGAAAATTTCCTGAATGTAGCTCTCTTTTGCCTTTGTTGAACCACAAACATGACAGTAAAACTTTTTTTTATCTCCTTTGATCTTTATCGGGTTCATAAAGCGTAATAATCTTTACCAAGTCAGTATCAGCACGCAATGCCTGCCTATGCAACGGACGGGCGCTTTGGTAAAACCTAAGAGCAAACAACTGGGGGAATATTTATGGGTGTGTCCCACTTATCCTACAAACATAGTTAAGGTAACAGTTTGATTATTAAGTAAAAGTCACAATTTTTGGAATATTTTGTAACCGCCTTTTTTAGGCACTGACAAATTTCTCTATTAGATTTGTCCGTCAATAATTTTTAACCAAATAAAAACAATCATTTAAGGTAACTCCCCAAAAATAATAATATACCAAGATTTTTTCCCCAGGTTGCACCTGGGGCTATTCACAACCCCTTCGGGGTTGATAAAAGTGATTTAGAATTTTTATGGTATATTAATTTTTTGGAGTTACCTAAACTCATAAAAGCCTTATTTTCGGACAACTCTATTTATAATTCAAGCAATTGAGGTTCATCTTGTCATATCCACAAATTGAGTCAATATCAACTGGCAAAAATGTGTCAAAATTCAGTAGACGGGTGGGACACACTTATATTTATCGTCTGGATAATCTTCAATTATTTTGAACTCCTTGCTGGCTTCTGTTATTTATAAATCACTGATATTACGCTCAGTAGCTTGCTTGAAAACATGGTGACTGATATTAAACTGACCACCTGAAAATAATTTTTTTTGAATTTCTTCGAGAGTTTTCACAATTGACAATTCGCGATTATTTTTTCACAATTGATAATGAGGAAAGTAAAAAAAGTAAGTAGGTAAAACCAAGTTTTTGGCAAAAACTGGAAATATCACTGATTTTTGCAGTCCCCTTAAGGGGACTTGAGCTTTTAGCCTAGGGATTTATCCCTAGGCGATTGGGGTTTCCACCACTTTTAATTGCACCCGCAAAAACTTGGTTTTTGTTAAGTCAAAAATGTTAAAAGATTTATGTGTACCTATAGTTTGTAAGAATAATAATTTCAGTTAGAAACCATAAAGCGTTTTGGAAACGCTTTACGGTTTTGCCCTTAAATATTTTTCTGAACGTCTATATTTACAAAGTGTACAGTGCAAAACGCAAAAGAACAACAGTGAAAAGGGCTAAGTCCATATATGCGGTGCGTACTTTAAAAGAGTGAAAATGAATAGTTGCTTGGTAACCGTATTAAAGCCCATTCTTCTAAGCATTCTTCATTATTCATTCGTTTACGTCGTTTACGTCGTTTACGTCACAATTCTATAAAATATTATTTAACGATTGTTCAAGTGGGTTTTGATGCTGCCTAAATGTTCATGCAATGCTCAACTTTAATTGATAACCTATTGATTTTTATAGTGAGTGCGATTAAGCAGTGCGTATCTATCAAAAATTTCATACTGAAAATTCAATTGAGCATCGCCTAAATGTTCATTTAATGCCATTCAATATTATTGAACAGCGAATATGTCAAGCGAATGGTTCAGATAATTACTTTATATTTGAGTCAGTTATAAGTAAAGTGCTAAAGATGTTGTAGTTTAAGGTCAAAAAAAGTTTTCTCAGAGCATAAAACATAATTGATTAGAGGTCAAGATGATATTGAACCGTTAGTGTCTGGGGTCAATAGGCTTGTGAGGTTGGAGGAAATAGGTCATAAATAATACCCACGTCTTAAAAGAATATTTGAATAATATTTAATAGGTTTTGGAATGTGTATTGATTTATGGCTAAAAATCACCCCGATTACTCGTCAAGCCATTACCCTTCTCTTCTGCCCTCAGACACAAATTGTTCAACATCACCAAAACCACTGCAATTCTTCATAAAAACCTTATTCATTTCGCAAACCTAGAATATTTTCGGCAAAACTTTTCTGGATAGCTACAGCGTAACCTGCCCATTTGAAGAGGGTGGATATTGTGAGAATCCTGTTTACAAACTATCCTTGATTGCTAAATATTCATTATTTGCTATAGAAGTTTTTGTGCGCAAAAACTTCTATAGCGAACATAATTCTCAATGAACGCTCATGAACATTTGTTGTTAATTTATAACAGTGCTCTCAATGCTGTCAACGGACGTAATACGGTTGCCGCTTTTTTGCGTGAACATCCATATCACACACCCCTTGCCTTAATTGCCATTGGCAAAGCGGCTACGCACATGGTAGCCGGTGCTTATGATGTTTTGAGCACGTATATCACTCATGCTTTGCTAATCACCAAATTGGGTCATTTGGATAAACAATTGTTGGCAGGTTATCCCATTACTTGCCTAGAAGCTGCTCATCCGGTGCCAGATGAATCCAGTCTTGCTGCTGGACAAGCATTGTTATATTTTATTGAAAATTTACCCCCACAGTATCCCATCTTATTTCTAATATCGGGCGGTGCGTCTGCGCTCGTCGAAGTACTTGTCCCCGGCGTGACGCTTGCCGATTTGCAACGAGTAAATCAGTGGTTACTTGGTTCGGGATTAGACATCCATGCGATGAACAAAGTTCGCAAAAGTTTATCGGCTATTAAAGGCGGGCGTTTAGCGGGTTATTTGGAAGGGCATCTGGTATTGAATTTATTGATTTCCGATGTGCCCGGGGATGATTTACAAGCCATTGGATCGGGTTTGGGAACAAAGCATGACGAAATGACGTTGCCCAATTCTTTGCCTGACTGGCTGCGTGCTTTAACTGCATATGCACATCCTTTAGCACAATCTGCCTGTTTCACAAACATCGAACAACATATCATTGCCCGTCCTGCCACTTTACTTCAAGCAGCTTGTGATGCAGCGAGGCGTTTAGGTTATGCTGTATTCAACCATGAGGCATTGATAGTGGGCGAGGCTGAACTTGCGGGACGCACTTTGATCCAACAAATATGCACAGCCAGTCCTGGTATTTATGTATGGTCCAGCGAAACGACAGTGCATTTACCCGAAAATCCGGGGCAAGGGGGGCGTTGTCAAAGTTTGGCTTTAGCGGCGGCTTGTGAATTGGCGGGGCGGGGTGATGTGTTTTTATTGGCCGCGGGCACGGATGGTAATGATGGGCCCAGCGATGTGGCAGGTGCGTTGGTTGATGGGGGAACGTTGGAACGGGGCCGTCAAAAGGGATTTAATGCAGAACAGTGTTTGGAGAAAGCGGATGCGGGACGATTTTTGGCGGAAAGTGGGGATTTGATTTACACGGGACCCACGGGGACTAATGTTATGGATGTACTTATTGGTTTAAAAACGAAGCGGGGTTGCCATCTTGGGGTATTTCGATTTGTGCGGTCAGTGCTGTGCTATTTAGTGGGGTGGATTAGGCGTAGCAGCTAATCCACCCTACATGATGTTTAACCGCACCGTTCAAAATATTTTGAACAGTGCGGTTATTTTTTCGCCTTCTCACAATCTTCAATAAGTGTATCTAAAGCTTTAACAGACGTTTTCGCATCTGTTTTTAACTCATGAAGGAAATCCAACTCACTTTTGCTAATGTCTTCATCAGCAAAGAACGCTTTGCGGAGAACATTAACTTCGTTCTCACTGATATGACCATCTCCTAAGGCAAAAGCTTTTGCTACTTTACGCCATTGAGCCATTTTTGTCTCCTTAACCGTTTAAATGAACATCGAAAATTAAAAATAGATATATTGAAAGGTATTTTCAACCCCTTTTCCTTTTGGGATTTTAATTTAGGGGACGTATTTTGTTTAGAATGGAGAAATTTTTCGCCAATCAATCCTGCCTTCTTGTGTAGGGATAAATCAGCGCGTGGAAATGAGAATGGATGATGAGATCGATTTAAAGATGAAGGGGGGTTAAACCATCTTGAGGGGCTTCGTAATCCTTGGCCCAATTTATATTTCTTTCTTGACCATTTGCCGGTCGCTCTACCCTGAGTTTTGCGGACCTAATTCCTACATCATTAACGGGTACAAAATAACATTTGCCATTTTCATGACAAAAAACGCCAAAGTACTCAATTTGTCCCCGGTAAGAATGTCTTTTCCCATTTCGATGGTAAGAAGAGCTACACGTTTGAAAAGAGACAACGCCATTTTTTAACCGGCCCGTTTTACATTGAATTCTTTTAAAGCCATCTTTTTCTTCAACAACGATGTCATATCGCTGATTGTCTCCAAAGGGAAGTAAAACGACTTTATCATTGTCCACAAGACACGAAAGGATTTTGGCTTCGGTTTTCTCACCAATCTTTTTGGGGTTATAATCAGCAGCCCTTCTTTTATCCATTTGCTACTTATAAGTCCTATTGACGCACAAGAAATCCGCCATTTATTTATGGCGTGAACGGGCATAAATCTTTGTTTTTATTAAACAAAATGGCTCCCCGGGTCGGACTCGAACCGACGCCCTAGCGATTAACAGTCGCTCGCTACTACCAACTGAGCTACCGAGGATTAAAAATTTACTGTATTTTCAAGTACTTACAGATGTACTATGTTGCATGGTCAACTATTAATTTGTTGTTGAGGCACAACTCAATATTTGAGCGTATGTTACACCGCTTATTTGATGATGTCAACCCCTTTTTTTAAAAATATTTGTTTAGTTTGGATGGAATTGAATTTGCGTTCATTTTGGCTACGGCTATTACTCAAATACTATCTAAACAATTACAACTAAATAAAATACCCATACTTCATTACAATAACCAAGTTTTTTCAAAAAGCTTTATTTATTTTATTTATAGACAGGTATATTATTTTCCCGCAATCGCCCTATAGCAGCAACAAAGTTGCACGCATGTTACACCGCTTATTTCATATGTCAACCCCTTTTTTCACAATACCATCAATATTTTTTTGAGCGGATTTGCGCCAATATCAAGTTAACCCAAGTTGCCACCTATAAACCATGATTTATTATAAATCAACCAGTTACGTCAGCGATGGTTTGAGTGGGTGGAAAATATAGAATAATAAAATCAATCACTTACTTATATAATATAGACGTTCAGATAAATCATTTCAGTTAGAAACCTTCAAGGTTTCCAAAACCTTGAAGGTTTTGCCCTCACAACTCTATTGCACCATTGCGTGAAGCGTATTGTGCAATCTTTCCATCGCTTTTTCAAGATTTTCCATGCTGGTTGCAAAGGAAATTCGTACATGACCGGGGGCCCCAAAGGCCGAGCCGGGCACAATTGCGACCTTGGCTTTTTCAATTAAGATTTCGCCCAATTCAATATCCGTCTTAATGCCTAATCGATCCATGACCCCTTGCAAATTTGGGAAAATATAAAATGTGCCTTGACAGGGCAAACATTCGATTCCCTTAATTTCAAGCAGGGATTTTAACACAAAATCATGCCGATCTTTAAAAGTTGTCACCATTTGTTGAATAAAAGATTGCTCACCCTCCAAGGCAGCAAGGGCACCGTGCTGAGCAATTGAAGTCGGATTGGAGGTACTTTGCGACTGAATGGTTTTCATCTTTTGTATCAGTTGCTCAGGCCCCCCAGCATAACCAATACGCCATCCCGTCATTGAGTAAGTCTTAGAAACACCATTGAGCACCATGGTACGATCATACAAATCCGTACACATATTCAGGATATTCTTAAAAGGTGCACCTTCCCACAGAATATGCTCATATATATCATCTGTGACTACTATGACTTTCGGGTAATGGCGAATAACTGCGCCTAATTCGGCCAATTCTGCCGGCGTGTAGTGTACCCCGGTGGGGTTTGACGGACTATTTAACACAAAAAGTCTGGTTTTTTCCGTCATTGCGGCTTCCAATTGCTTAGGCGTTATTTTAAAGCCTTGTTGAATGCCAGCACTGATAATAACGGGTTCCGCGCCCGCCAGCATCACCATATCAGGATAAGAAACCCAATAGGGCGCGGGAATAATGGCTTCATCACCGGGATTCAGCAACGCTTGAGCTAAATTATAAAAGCTATGTTTACCCCCACACGATACCAGCACTTGTTTCATGCCATATTCAAGTTGATTATCGCGGGCAAATTTATTGATAACCGCTTGTTTTAATGCCGGAATTCCATCAACAGGCGTGTATTTAGTGTGGCCTTTATTGAGGGCCTCCACGGCTGCGTCTTTGATATGCTGGGGCGTATCAAAATCAGGCTCACCGGCCCCCAAACCGATAATATCATGCCCCGCTGCTCGCATTTCCGCGGCGCGAGCAGTCACGGCTAAAGTGGGGGACGGTTTAATTGCTTGAACACGTTGGGCAATTTGTAAACTCACAATTGATTTCCTTGTATCGTTTAAAAACATGTAAATTTGTGCATAAAAAATATTTGCACAAAATATTCGAGGTTTGCTAAACCTTAAAGATTTTTGACTTTGGACAAAAATTTATTGGACTCGTCTTTTTTCTAAACATCAATCAAGAGTGCTTGAAATGCTTCCTTATCCATAATGCCCCGTTAATAGATAATATTATATACCGTGCAGTAATTCATCAGTGCGATGTTTTTCCGATGAGGCAAGATGGGTAAGGCAAATATCATATCTATTTGTGGATGTGTAAAAATAAAAATAATAATGACCTCCGGCACTTCAACCATTTTAAAACTGCGTTTTCTACCAGTGCACGCTTAATAAGCTTGTAAGATGAGAAAATCGTTCAGACATGGTATACACACTTCAGGCACTTCGTTCCCCAGAGCTACACACAAATAAGGGGCGTTTTTTCTCTTAATTCAAATAGTTATTTGCCCTACAACCGATAAAAACAGATCACAATGACAATGGTAAGTATATATTATCACTATTTTGAATTGCGATATTATTTTTGTAGTCACGCCATTTGCGTATGGCATCCCATTAGAAATTGGCATTTCTGGATGGATGCTAGGTTATAGTGTCCATTCCCAATCGCGCCTAAAGTTTTTATGCACAAAAAACTTCAGGCACTATCCTAATTCCCAATTCTCGATTTCCGATTCCCAATTCCCAATAAATTTCTATGTCAAAACCATTTCAATTACAAGCCAATTTTAAGGCCAAGGGCGATCAACCACAAGCCATTAAAAAACTCATCGCCGGCTTGGCGCGAGGTGATCAACATCAAATCTTATTGGGCGTTACCGGCTCTGGCAAAACGTTCACAATGGCTAATGTCATCCAAGCCGCGCAACGTCCAACCTTAATTCTCGCGCCCAATAAAACTTTAGCAGCGCAATTGTATAGCGAAATGCGCGGGTTTTTTCCACATAACGCGATAGAGTATTTTGTCTCTTATTATGATTACTATCAGCCCGAAGCCTACATGCCGGCCTCAGATACTTATATTGAAAAAGATGCCTCAATCAATGAACACATTGATCAAATGCGTCTGTCAGCGACAAAAGCCATGCTAGAACGCCCCGATGCGATTATTGTGGCTTCGGTATCAGCGATTTATGGTTTAGGCGATCCTAATTGGTATTTACAAATGGTATTGCATTTAGTGCGCGGTGAGCAAATTGATCAACGTTTTATCTTGCGCCGTCTTGCCGAGTTGCAATATGCCCGCAATGACATGGTGTTGGAACGGGGGACTTACCGTGTGCGTGGTGAAATCGTTGATATTTATCCCGCCGAATCGGAGCGTGATGCCATTCGGGTAGAATTATTTGATGATGAAATTGAATCATTAAGTTATTTTGATCCATTAACTGGACAAAGCTTGCGCCAAGTACCACGTTTAACGATTTACCCAAAAAACCATTATGTGACACCGCGCCATGTTTTATTACAAGCTATTGATTATATTAAAGAAGAACTGCGAGAGCGTTTAGAGGAATGGTACGCTGCCAATAAATTGGTGGAGGCGCAGCGTTTAGAACAACGGACCTTGTTTGATTTAGAAATGATAGCAGAAATCGGCTACTGCTCAGGCATTGAAAATTATTCGCGTTACTTGTCGCAGCATCAAGCCGGTGAACCACCCCCCACCTTATTTGATTATTTACCCGAAAATGCGCTACTGATCATTGATGAAAGCCATGTCACTGTTCCCCAGCTAGGCGCGATGTATAAAGGTGACCGTTCTCGCAAAGAAACGCTGGTAGAGTACGGGTTTCGTTTGCCGTCGGCCTTAGATAATCGTCCCTTAAGGTTTGAAGAATTTGAACGGCTCGCGCCGCAAATCATTTTTACCTCAGCCACGCCAGGGCCTTATGAATTTGAACAGGCCCGCCAAGTCGTTGAACAAGTGGTGCGTCCCACCGGTTTGATCGATCCTGCCATTGAAATACGTCCCGTTGCCAGCCAAGTCGATGATGTCTTATCAGAAATTAATAAGCGAGTGGCACGAAATGAAAGAGTGCTTATCACCACATTGACGAAACGTATGGCGGAAGACTTAACCGAGTATCTAGCCGAACATGATGTAAAAGCCCGTTACCTGCATTCTGATGTAGACACGGTGGAACGGGTGGAGATTATTCGCGATTTGCGTTTAGGCGTGTTTGATGTGTTGGTGGGGATTAATTTGTTGCGCGAGGGATTAGATATGCCCGAAGTGTCATTGGTGGCGGTGTTTGATGCTGATAAAGCCGGCTTTTTGCGCTCAGAGCGTTCATTGATTCAAACCATTGGACGGGCAGCACGGCATATTCACGGACAGGCGATTTTCTACGCGGATAAGATAACAAACGCGATGCAACGAGCAATGGATGAAACCAAGCGGCGGCGTACTAAACAAATCGCCTATAACAAACAGCACGGCATCACCCCGCGCGGCGTAAAAAAAGCGATCACAGATATTTTGGAAGGGGCAAGGCTTGATGTGCCGGCTGCTAATGAATATGCCAAAATTGCCGACGCCGGCGCAGAATATGCGGCTTTGTCATCTGAACAAATTGACAAGAAACTCAAGCAATTACAAAAACAAATGTATCAACACGCTGAAAATTTGGAATTTGAAGACGCGGCTAAATTGCGTGATGAAATTCGGCGGTTGCAAGAAAAACGCTTAGAGATGTAGTCATACCCATTTTTGGTAGTCCTGAAATGTGAACCTCGAAAGGAGTCCAAACTTTAGTTTGGGTCGCCTTCCAAACTAAAGTTTGGACTCCATCACCCACATTGGCTTAACCGACTCAGTTGGCCCACAAGGTAAAGTGGCAGTGATAGAAACCTAAAATCTATACTGGAACCATCAGGAAGCTTGGTGCTGGTGTCTATCTGGCTAGGTGGGGCCGAGTTGAAGCGCACGCCTAAATGTCGCTGTTTTTCCTTCAGAAAGAGGTGGAGAGATTTCATCTGGCCGGTTTTACCCGCTTTGACTTCTATCGGGATGATTTGCCCTGCATTGCTTATAACATAATCCAGTTCCGCGGATGAGGATTTTTTTTCTCGTGCCCAGTAATAGAGGTTTGGTTCCTCGTAAGGCATTTGAAGATAGAGCAAATGTTGACCAATAAACTGTTCCGCGAGACTGCCATTATTGACGAAATTCAGTTCGTCAACTTCCATCAGGTTCAGGTAACTTAATCCAAGACTGGTGGACACAAGGCCAATATCTAGGAATAACACCTTGAAAAAACGGTCATTTTGTTCAGCGCCCAGCGGCACGCCATTTGCACAGGTGTGATGTACTTTCCAAGCAACTCTCGCCAAACAAAGTTGATTGAGGGCTGTGGCGATACACGCCGGTTTGTTCTCGCAGCTGATATGGCTGTATTTGAACTTATTGCCAATCATAGTCGGTATTTTGTTAAAGACTTTGCGAATTAAATCATGTTTTGTGATTGACGCATATTTGCCGAAATCATCCCGATAAGTGGAAAGGATAGATTGCTTGACTTTTTCGCTCGTTTTAAAAGTTTTGTCTTCAGCATAAGCCTTGATTGATTCAGGCATCCCACCGGTGATAAAGTAGATTTTGACGAGATCCATCAATTTATCATGAATGGGTTTGGGTATTTCCTCACAGATTTGGTAATGCGCTAGAAAATCGGCTAAGGCTTTTTCACCGACAGCCAGCAGAAATTCAGCAAAGCTCATTGGGCCAAGATGAAGGTATTCAATACGACCCACCGGCATGGAAAAGCCGGCTTGGGAAAGGGTAAATTCCAGCAGGGAACCAGCACTGAGGATATGGAGTTGTGGAAATTCTTACGTGAAATATCGCAGAGCCACAATAGCTTCCGCTGCTCCTTGAATTTCATCCAAAAAAAGCAAAGTATGCCCGGGCAAAATCGTTTGACCAGTTTGTAGCGAAATGAGTTGAGTAATTTTGTGTGGATCGTGGGACTTGAAGAAGCTGGCCAGTTCAGGATTGCGCTCAAAATTTAATTCTATCAAATCAAAGCCGCATTGTTCTGATAAAAGTCGCACGAGCGTCGATTTGCCCACCTGTCTCGCCCCCCGGATAACAATGGGTTTACGGTGTTTAACCTTGACCCATTCACTAAGATAGGAAAGTTGATGCCTATACATGTTCATATAGCAATGGCTCATTAAGAATGGTAAATGATGAATGATTATTTAATATAATTATCAATGACTTAAATGATATAAATGTACTTGATGCAATCGGAAAACGCTATATAACCTTTGATTTGAAAAAATACCAGGCTATTTTATCTAAGTTAGGTATAAAATGAAAGGTTATTTTATAAAATATCAGTAAATATTAGGTCCCTATTTACCCTATTTTCCACATTCATCAGGTGAAGAATATGTCCAAATTTATCTTTTCAGAGTTATCGCGGGAACGCTTAAATTCCATCGTCAAAATTGAAGATAAAGGTTTTGTAGCGGCAAAGTGGAATCAATCGATATCGGAATGCACCGCTAGAGAAAAAGAAAAAATCCAGTTGATTCAAGAATATTCGCTCAATTACCAACTCAGTTTGATGAATGAAGCGACTATTTGGGCAAGAACCATTTATCCACTTCTTATGTTGGCAGAAAGCGGAAATATTCAAGCATGGGCTGAAGTTTCCTTGGCTGGCAAATATCCACATTTTGAAATGGAAGGCATTGTTGATGGCGTATTGGGACGTTTATTTGGTGGTGGTAGAGGCAAAATGTGGGTTAGAAGCCAAAAATCCTCAATTTCAACTGTATGGAGAAATGTTAGTAGCGGCTTGGCTCAATCAGCAACATCAACCTAAAACGGAACAAGAAATTTTTGGTTGCTATACCATCAGTGATACTTGGACATTTGTGCATAGCATTGTAAGCGGATTTGAAGATGATTACCCGCTGATGGTGACTGAAATTTCTAGGAAATACACTCAAAAAACCGAGGCAGAAACGATATTTCAGATACTTAAGTCTATTGTCTGGTTAAAGGTGTGTGTGCCGTTTGGCTTTGCCTAACATCAAAAGAAATTAAAATGATGAAGAAAATTGGATCAAAACCTTATGTCTTTACAGTTTGATTGACTATGATAGTCCACAATTGTTTGTGGCGTATGATCAACTCAATACGCAATATTTCTGCCTTTTTGTGGAATGCACTGAGAAAGCGGATAAATTTCTTTGTGTGCCAATTTCTCCTTTAAGATTAAAAAAAATAAATATTTTCTGCGTTTATTGAACTGAAAAAAATCTACGAAAATTCTGAAAGTGACGAATTATTTTATGCTGATGTCAGCTTCGATATAAAAGAGATTTCGCTTATTCCTATTCGTCGTGAATCACTGTCGGTGGCATGGTTGCCTGAACCAGATTTCTATTTCCAAAAACCAGAACATACCGCCGACTCAAGCCCGGTTGTTAAGACAATTTATCAGTTATCTGAAGCGCAAATCAAAGAATGATTAACGTGATTTCTACTTCAAATATCAAATAATTAATTATAAAATTTTCGGTTCTAACTTGACACTTGACAATTTTTTAGGCAAAAACTTTTGCCTAAAACACATTTCAATCACCACGCGGCCCAATAGTACCAGGTTGGCCTGGTACTTCTGATAAACTACGCTGCCTAATCGTACCAGGTTCGCCTGAAACAAATGATAAACTATAAACTACGCTGTCCAATCGTACCAGGTTCGTCTGAAACGAATTATAAGCTATAAACTACGCTGCCCAATCGTACCAGGTTCGTCTGAAACGAATGATAAAGTATAAACTACGCTGCCAAATCGTACCATGTTCGCCTGAAACGAATGATAAGCTATAAACTACGCGGCCCAATCGTACCAGGTTCGTCTGAAACAAATGATAAAGTATAAACTACGCGGCCAAATCGTACCAAGTTCGCCTGAAACGAATGATAAACTATAAACTACGCTGCCCAATCGTACCAGGTTCGCCTGAAACGAATGATAAACTATAAACTACGCTGCCCAATCGTACCAGGTTCGCCTTGTGCT
>Ga0164315_10000441_pt1 | contig 28579 bp, 20 predicted proteins | sample GuaBasSedimGuay6_FD_113737 | JGI IMG/M metagenome (GOLD analysis project Ga0164315, IMG submission 113737) | Subseafloor sediment microbial communities from Guaymas Basin, Gulf of California, Mexico - Guay6, Core 4569-2, 0-3 cm | ecosystem: Environmental > Aquatic > Marine > Hydrothermal vents... | reverse complement strand
GTTCTTAAAAGAGCTTACCCAATTTATTGACCAGGTGGATGAGATAAAAAAGGTTCATATTGGCCCACCTGCAGATACGGATAGAGAAGTAATTGACAACACATACTCTTACAACCTGCTGCTTACATTCGAATCAAAAAAGGAGCACGATATTTATCAGGAGCATCCTGCCCACAAGAAGTTTATTGAAAATGCCTCCTCACTGTGGTCCAAGGTGCTGGTTTATGATAGTGTGAAAAAATAACCCGAACTTGTAGAGGAAACCGTACATATATTAATCTTAAACCCATGAAAAAACTAACCCTTATTCTAATTATCGTAATAATGGCAATGATAAGCTCCAATACAATGGCACAAAGTGAATTTTCCAGCGGCCTCATTGGCGTAGGTGTGGTTACAAAGGACATCACTAAATCTCTCGATTTCTATCTCAATGTAATTGGTATGACCAGGGTGAGTGAATTTGATGTCGATGAAACCTTCGGTAAAATCTCAGGACTCACCGAAGGGATTGCCTTCCATGTGGATGTTCTTAAACTACAGGATAGTCCCGGGGCCAACCAATGGAAACTGATGAGTTTTAAAAAAGAGGTATCTCACCCCATGCCCAAGTATATCCATGATGATACAGGCATGCAGTATATAACCATCCATGTAAATAGCCTGGATCCTGTCCTTAAAAGAATCAAAGACAATAATGTAAAGCTTCTGGGAGAGACCCCCGTCCCCTTAGGTGAAAAGGACCATTTTGTACTGGTTCAGGATCCCGATGGTACCATCATTGAGCTGATCGGTCCGCTGAATTAGTGCAATTTTTAACTACATTCGCCAATTATTTATTAAAAAACTATCTGAAATGAAGATATTCAAATTCTTATCAGTACTGACCTTTATAGTTGTCATGGTCTCCTGTTCCTCGATCGAAGTAGTTGTGGATCCGAAAAACAACACGGATTTTTCTAAGTACGAAACCTACAGCTTCCTGGGCTGGCAGAATAACAGCGATGAAATCCTCGAAGATACAGACCGGAAAGCAATGAGGGACGCATTTACCAGTGAATTTGAACGCCGGGGTTTAAAGAGGGTGAAATTTAAAGGGGACATTCAAATATCTCTATATATCATAGTTAGTGAAGTGGGCAGTGTAAGCGGTATTGCCACTCATTATTCTAACGCTAATAGTATATATACCCACTACGGGTATGGCTACGGATATAGCACCTCCACCATGAAACAGAAGTCAAGCGAGGTGGGTACAATGATTATGGATGTATTTGATGGCCAAAGCAAAAAACAGGTGTGGCAGGCAATCGCCAAAAAAACTATAACTCAAGATCTCGATAAGCGCGCAAAGAATATGCAGACCAATATCAGAGCAATCATGCGGGATTTCCCTGTTAAAGCCAAATAAGATCCTGAATCAGCGAGACTAATCCCGATTCTTCTTCTCTTTTTCCACATAGAAGCCCTCGCGTGAGAGCTTGTGGTCCAGTGTTGCCAGTCCATATACCAGCACGGCTGTTGCTGTGGCTGCCTGCTCCTGATATTCGGGGATGCTTTTGTTAAAAAGATCACGTTCGGTGTGCCAGATCTCCCCGTAGCTAAAATTGTAGCCCTTGGGATCACCACAATCAAATCCAATGGTAGGCACTCCTTTCACCGCAAAGGGACCACTATCGGTTCCCCAGGCCTTTTCCGGTCTGGGCCGCGGCGTGCGCTCCTTCAGTTCCAGGGGGAAATCCGGGTTGATGGTATTGATCACCTTCACGATCTCCTTGAAATCCTCCATCTGAGCCGCTGATACGGTAAGGCTCTCCGGAACAGTGGGACCACCATCGCGGTTTACCATATTGGATACATTCTCCAGATCCGCTTCATACCGGGTGACCCAGCTTGTGGAACCATAGAGTCCAAACTCTTCCCCTGCCCAGAGAGTCACCAGGATGGTACGTTTGGGCTTCCCTCCGGCTTCCATAATCATGCGGGCTGCTTCCATGGAGGGAGTTGCCCCCGATCCATCGTCCACACCACCTGTGGCAACATCAAAAGCATCCAGGTGACCACCCACAATTACATATTCCTCGGGAAATTCTGTCCCGGGAATCACCCCGATCACATTGTGGTACTTCACAGGTCCCATTTTGAAGTGATTGCGAATATCAAATTCCAGCTGGAAATAGCGTCGCTCCTCTGCCATCTGGTGGATCAGTTTATATTGATGTTCATCCAACTTGATATCGGGAACGGAAGGCAGTTTTTCAAAGCTCATGTTATGCAGGTTCTTCCTGTCATAAAGCACCCTGATGGGGGTACTGGACGATTGTACAATCCCCAGGATCCCTGCAGCCACCATCTCACTGTAAAAAAGAGCCGGCTCCTCGTTCAAGGGCAGCAACTCTTTCTGAGGTTTATCCGTTCCCCGATTGCTCCGGTTCTCCCTTCTAATCTGATTGTTGTTTATTTCGGTTTCCGCATTGAGCATTCTGATGGAATCCCTCTGACTGTCAGCCTCTACCGAGATATCAATGGGCCAGCCATTGTTCTTTCCGCCTATCAATACCCAGGCTCCTTTCAAAGCACCCTTCATCCGCTTAAATTCAGCTTCTGTCCGGGGTTCAATCAGAACATGTCCGCGCTGCACCCCATGGGTACCAGAGGTATAGGATGGGGTTGCGAAGTGAAGGGTCATGCCGTTCTCAGCTATCAATTTACCGAACCAGGGACCACGATTAAATCCCACCGGAAGCTCTCCTACCTCGTCGATTATCACTTCCATACCCCACTCCTCAAACTTACTGGCTGCCCAGATGGCTGCATTTTCATAGGCATCTGAACCGATGAGCCTTCCCCCGAAACGGTTACAAAGTATATCGAGGTGATCCATGGTCTGGTTTTCGGTCTGACCAATCTTAACAATCTTCTCCATCACCGGGTCCGATTGTCCATAGAGATTCATACTTAAAGCAATGCCTGCCAACAAGAGGAAGAGAGAATAAGATTTCATATGTAATGGGTTTTAGGTAAAAAGAAGCTTCAAATATAATAGATAAAATCTTTTTCAGTAACTTATGCTGCATCAATGGGGAAATGCGATGACTGAGAACAAGCCCGGTAGGGCCCATTTGAAAATTGTGATCAGCACGGCCGCAGTCATTGCAGCCATGGTGCTGACCATGCAACTAATCAGCCATGCCAGGCAACTTCAGATACTTAAGACCGAGTTGGCCGAGGTCAACCACATCCGTTACGGATTGTTAAATACGGATGAGTGGGCCTACCAGCTAGCCACCATCCTGAGCATGAAAATCGTTGAATTCAAGTTAACTCCAGAAAACCGGGAGAAGGTAATCCAGAACCTGGAGGGCATCCTCAATCTTATGATCGATGAGGTGGAAGTGATGCTGAAACAAGAAGCAGCTGCTACGCTCTCCGGAGCGAAAAAGTTTTTCTCCGGATTTGTCATCAATCTGGACCAGCTGCGAGACAATGTTCCCTCCTATGCAAACACACTGCTTATGGAGCTGAGCAACCCGGATAACAAAGAGTTCATGCAGCAATTTCTCTTAGATAAACTGAGCGAAATAACAGTCTCAACATACAACCTGGATCAGATGGACCCACTCCAGGCTGTCATGGAGAAATACAGCTCTTCCTCCAAAGAAGAGAGCAAAGAGTTGATCAGTGAGCAGATTGAAATGAAAGAGGAGGTGATCAATAACAGGGTACTCCTTATCCTGCTCCTGGTGTGTGCTGTTTATCTGCTCAACCTGATCACCCGGCATAAAATAAACAGGACGCAAACTACCCTCCTGATCCTCGCCGCCTTCACCTTGCTGTTGGGAGGCATTACCACACCGATGATAGACCTGGAAGCGAAGATAGACCTGCTGAGTCTGAAGCTTATGGGTGAGGATGTCATCTTCCAGAACAACATCCTCTTTTTCCAGAGCAAGAGCATCACGGATGTGGTACGCATCCTGGTTCAGGAAGGATCGCTTCAGATGATTTTTGTAGGAGTCCTGGTATTCACATTCAGTATTATCTTCCCCGCAGCCAAACTGATTAGCTCCCTGCTCTACGTCTACAGTGTTAAAAACCTCAGGGAAAACAGACTGATCCGCTTCTTTGTGATCCAATCAGGGAAATGGTCCATGGCCGATGTACTGGTGGTGGCCCTCTTTATGGCCTATATTGGGTTCAACGGGATCATAGGCAATCAGCTCAATGTGCTAAGCGAGTCGGCTAAACCAGTGGAGATATTCACCACCAACGGAACGCGACTGCTGGGAGGATTCTATCTCTTCCTCTTCTTTTGTATATCCAGCCTGGTACTTTCAGTAATAATTACCCGAAAAACATGAATAAGAACAAGTCTCTCCTCCTGGCACTTCTGATTTTTCTTCCCTTCTCCCTCAATTCGCTCCTGGCACAATCGGCCCTGGAGAATATCACCACCATAAAACAGGGAGTAAAAAGCAAACGAATCAGTAGCTTTGACCGTTCGGGCGGAAACAACGACAGATTTGAGAATATTGCTCCGGGAGAAACCCGGACCCTTGCCGAAATAGATGGTGCAGGAACCATCAACCATATCTGGATCACTATTAGTCCGGAAGCCCCCGGGTTGAACAGGTCGGATATCATTTTCAGAATTTACTGGGATGGGAACGAATACCCCTCCGTGGAATCACCCATTGGCCCTTTCTTTGGTCAGGGCTGGGATGAGACCTATCCCTGGGCCTCCCTTCCGCTGGCTGCCTCCCCTGTCAAAGGGAATGCTTTGGTATCCTACTTCAAAATGCCCTTTGCAAAGGGGGCTAAAATCGAGATTGAGAACCAGGCCGATATCAAGATTGCAGCCTTCTATTTCTACATAGATTATATGGAACAGGAGCAAAGTGCAGAAAACCTGGCCTATTTCCATGCCTGGTACAATCAGCAGGTGACAGAAGCAGCTCCTGAAGGAGAAAACGAATGGGGCCTGCTATCCGATGAGGTGGGCAAAAATCCCCTTGGTGAACGAAACTATAAGATCTTACAGACCGAAGGCAAGGGACATTATGTGGGTGTAAACTATTTTGTGAATTCCCCCACCCCGGTCTGGTATGGCGAAGGAGACGATATGTTCTTCATTGACGGGGCCGAAAAGGCAACACTTCACGGAACCGGTACAGAAGACTACTTTAACTCCTCGTGGTGCCCCAATGAAAACTATCAGCATCCCTACTTTGGTTATGCCCGTACTCCTGATGATATCGGCTGGCTGGGGAGAACCCATTGCTACCGCTTTCATATTGACGATCCCATCTTCTTCGATCAAGGACTCGTTTTTAGCATAGAACATGGTCACAACAACTACCTTACCCTGGAGATGTCCAGCGTGGCTTACTGGTATCTGGATAAACCCTCAAAACTGGAGCCCATTCCCGGGAAAGAAGAGCGAAAACTCTTACCTGTGATCAATTTCCTGGACATGCATCGCTGGCGTCACGAATGGCGAAAGAATATGGGTGAGAACACGAATCCATGGGGGAACGAACGCATCCCCGAATAATATCATAGCATTATGCCAACCCTTCTACTAGACCAGCAGAAGTGCCTTCAGAATATGGAAAAGATGGCCCTTAAAGCGGCACGGCACAGCCTTTCCTTCAGACCGCATTGCAAAACCCATCAGTCGGTAGAGATTGCTAACTGGCTGCGGGATTTCGGGGTGAATGCCCTTACTGTATCCTCCTTTCCTATGGCCCGTTACTTTGCAGAAGCGGGATGGGAGGACATCCTGGTGGCCTTCTCTTTTCATCCTGGTGATTTAGAGAAGCTTATGGAATTATCGGAACGATGCAAGCTCTCCATCCTGGTGGATAGTCCTGCTGCACTTCCCTTTCTTCATCATATCCCCATGCAGATCGGCTTCTATATTGATATCGATACCGGCTATGCCAGAACAGGGATCAAAGCAGAGAATCTCGATTTGATTGAGCAGATTATCGTTAAGGCGAGAACTAGTCCTAATCTGGAGTTTCGTGGATTCTACTGTCATGCAGGCCACTCCTATAAAGCTGGAAGTCTAAAAGAAGGAGATGAAATTCACCACAAGGCACTCAGAGACCTGGGTGGATTAAAGAAGCAGTTTGGACTCTATTCTCCTAAGGTCCTTTATGGTGATACGCCCTCTTGCAGCAGACAGGAGGATTTCGGGAAAATTGATGAAATCACCCCTGGGAACTTTGTTTTTTACGATCTTATTCAACATACCCTTGGTGCCTGTACCATGGAGGAGATAGCAGTGGCGATGGAGTGTCCCGTGGCTGGCAGATATCCGGCCGGGGAGCGAATAGTGATCCATGGAGGCGCCGTACACTTCTCAAAAGAGTCTCTGCTGGTGAATGGAGCTAGCATCTTTGGACAGCTGGTACCACGAAGCGAAGAGGGCTGGACCACTGCAGCAATAAAGAGATATCTCACTGGCATCTCACAGGAACACGGAGTAATGGAGCAGTGCGGAGACCTGATCAGGGAGGTCAATATTGGTGACAAGCTCCTCTTCCTACCGGTCCATTCCTGTCTAACTGCCTATCTGATGCGGGAATACCAGACCCTGGATGGCAAGCTGATTGCTACTCTAAATTCATAATCTAATGAAACTCATATTTACAAAGAAAGCACCTTCACCTGCCGGACACTATTCCCAGGCCATAGTTTCGGGCGGACTGGTATTCGTATCTGGACAGCTGCCCATCCACCCGCAGAGTGGGGAGATCAAGGCCACCATTGAAGGACAAGTGCACCAGGTTATGAATAATCTGGAGAACATTCTTTCTACTTCAGGTTCATCAATGGACAAGGTGGTGAAAGCAACGCTATATATTTCTGATATTTCACTCTGGGGAAAGGTTGATGAGATCTATGCTGAGCGCTTTGGCTCACATAAACCCGCCAGGGCTGTCGTTCCCACTCGTGAACTGCATTTCGGGTGCCTGATCGAAGTTGAAGTGGTGGCAGAGCTTGTTTAAGGTCAGCTCCGCGGTTTCCCATAAACATGATTGCCAACACGACGGATACGCTCCATCTCTTCAGGAGTGAGCGGCCCCGAGTCCAGGGTCTCCAGGTTTTCGCGCATCATGTCCAGGGTACGGGCACCGGTCATGCATACATCCACAGCCGGATTACTCAACACAAAACGGTAGCAATCCTTTGCTGTCAGCGGTGCTTCACCAGGGGGCATCTTGCTCTCTTTGAGCAGCTGTCCCCAACGTGTGGCCGTAAATGAGATCATACCTGGCCGGTTCTCTCCTCCACAGAAGGGAAAAACATCCTTCTCTGCACCGCTGTTGGCTGCATTATAGCGGACCTGGAAAATATCAAGGGGGCTCTCAAGCAATTTGGGGAACAGCTTCCTGCTGTGTCCCGAGAGGGCAAGGTGACGCACCACCCCCTTTTCCTTTAAGTCCAGGGCCAGATTCATAAGCTGTTTTCGGGGTTTGTTGGGATAATACCCAAGCATCAACGCATCCACATACTCCAGCCCCAGCTTTTTCAATCCTTTGTAAAAGTGAGATCTGCCCAGCAAGGAAGAGTGCGTATACTCCATCAGACAAACCACCAGCTTATCCCTGTCGCCCCGCTGGCTTATGTTACGGATCGCTTGAATCATCTCTTTGGAGCGCCCCTTCATAAAGCTACCCATCACGAAATAATTGCAGCCCCTTTCAAAAGCCTCCTCAAAGGCTGCTGCCGGGGCACCGTAGCTGGAGGATATCCCCAACCTGCCCACCTGAAGGCCGGTCCGGCCCAGTATGCAAGGTTCACTGAAATTTTTCATATCACCGTGTTAGTACGGCTAAAGATAGAATAAATGAAGCATTCGATCCAGGTCCTGTCAACCAGTAGTCCCCATGGCGCTGGCAATAGCATTGACACTCAGGAGAAGATCCTGTAGCAGTTGCCCGGCCCGACTGTTTTCACCCTTTTTCTGCGCCTGCCTCCAAAGACCCAGTAAGTGCACCTGCTCCTGATGCAGAGGCAACAGTGCTTCGGCCCTTAAACGGGTAGATAGGTGATGGTTCACACGACGCTGGGAGATGGGAGAGTCAAGCAGGTCAAGCATCATTTCCCTGGTTAGCGTCAGTTCCTCAAGCAGCATGCTGAGGATATCCTCCCTTACCTGTTTCTCCTCCACCAGTCCGGCATACATGGTCATGATCTCCTCATCGGTGGCGGCCAGGCTGGTATCCACATTTGTGAGAACATATCTGACAAAATCATCCCTAAGGGCCAGCTTCTTCAGGAGATTGTACTTTTCCTTTTGGGCTGTTTTCATCTTCATGAGAGTGGAGCCCACCCCGTACCAGCTGGAGATGTTCATCCTGGACTGCGTCCAGCTGAAAACCCATGGGATGGCGCGCAAGTCCTCCAGGCTTCGCTTTCCCCGGCGCCGTGAAGGACGTGAACCAATCTTGCTTGATTCGATCACATCGATGGGAGTGGCCTGTTCGTAGAAGCGGATAAAAGAGGGATGAAGAGTCAGTTGTTTAAATGCCTTGTAGCTTTCTTCGGCCATATGGGAGAAGAGCGTACTTCGGAAAGGATCATTCTCAGGTTGATCCAGGTGATTGATAATGGTCTGATAGCTTGTGCCGGCCAGCAGCAGCTCCAGATTATAAGCAGCGTTCCCCTTATTGGCATACTTGCGTTCAATGGTCTCTCCCTGCTCGGTGATCCTAAGAAGCCCGTTCAGCGTGGAGGATGGAAGGGACTTCAGAAACCAGTGGGTCGGGCCTGCCCCTCGACTGATGGTCCCTCCTTTGCCATGGAAAAAACGGATGTTCACACCATGTCTCTTCCCAACTTCTGCAAGCTTCACCTGTGCATCGTAGAGGTGCCAGGTGCTGGCCAGGATCCCTCCGTCCTTATTACTATCGCTGTAACCGATCATTACATCCTGCACGGGGACTGCCCAGTTTCGCTTTTCCCTCACATACTCCAGACCAAGTTTCGTCACTTCGTGAGAGAGAAACTGGTCCAGGATTACAGGGGCTGCCTTCAGATCCGAAATGGTTTCGAACAGGGGCACCACCGGCAGTGGACAGACCAGACCTTTGGGAGTCAACCTGGAGAATCCCGCTTCCCGGGAAAGAATATAAACTGTGAATAAATCAGTCACATTACGGGTCATGCTAACAATTAGCGAACCCAGGGCCCGTTCTGAGTATGTCCGGATATATCTGCGAAGGGCATGAAAGATTTCAACAGCTTCCCTGGCCTGCTCTGAAGGAAGGTACTCGGTACGTGCATTAAAGGGCCGGTTCAGATCCAGCTCCTCGAGAATAAGTGATTCAAGCCAGGCTTTTTTTCCTGATAGCTGCTTATATTCCTCTGGTACTCCGCTCTTGATAAGCTCAATTAAGGCCTCTTCAAAGTACTGGCTGTTCTGCCGGATATCCAGTCGCGCCAGGTGAAATCCAAAAATCTCCAGGTGACGTATTACTTTCTGTACATCATCGAATGCCAGGAACTCTGCACCATAACTTATCAGTGTAGATTTCAGTAAGTTCAGATCGCGGACCAAAGCATCGGAATGACGATAAGAAAATGGCTTATCGACCAGGTCCACACCCCCACCCTGCTGCTCGGCCACGGGAAGTTTCAGTTTCAACAAACGCACATAATACCTGAATGGCTCGTGTTGCCCGGAGAGAAAATCGGGCGACAGTTCCCTTTCAAGTTCATCAAGTCTCTGATTAAATTCTGATGTCAGGCAAGAATTTTCACAATAGATACTCACCTTATCGGAGAGATCATCCAGCCGGGCCAGTACCAGTTTCATGGCATGCACCCTGAAGGCTTTCAGTGTCTGGGTTGTAACCTCTGCAGTAACCATCGGGTGACCATCTCTGTCACCTCCCACCCAATTACCAAAAGTTATGGTCGGATATTGCCGGGAGTCGTGTACCAACGCAGGATCATACCCTGCCTCTTCCCAGGCCTGTTCAAGCCTGTAATCCAGCATAGGAAGGACTTCAGGAAATACCTTATAGAAATAGTGTAATACATTCTCCAGTTCCGACTCCAGGGCTGGTTTCTCAATAAAGATCTCGCCAATAAACCAGAGCTTATGCAGGATCCTTTGGATATCGTGTTTCACTTCCTGCTGTTCGTACCTGTTGTACATGGAATTCTCCCTCTTAACCATCAGTAAGTAGAGTTGACGATAAAGAGTTAGTACCACAGGTCGTTTGGCTTCCGTGGGATGAGCAGTAAGCACCGGTTCAACTTCAATATGGCGGAATTGCTCCAGGATCTCCTCCCCTTTCACTCCCTGCTTCTTTAAATCGGAAAGTACATTGCCCCATAATCCATTAACACTATCGAGCCCTTGCTCATCATGTTTACGGCGTCTGCTCTGAACAGCACCGTTTACTTCTGAAAGATTGAGTAGCTGGAAAGCAATAGAATAAAGCCGGAGCACCTTATGCTTATCTGCGCCTGAAAAATCAGGAGCCCTTCCAGATAGCCAGGGAATCTGCCTGGCCAGGTCTGCTTCGCCATTTTCTTCTAAAACGACAGCAAAACATTGCAATAAAAATTCCAGATCGCCGTAAGGCTTGCCCAGAAGCTCTTTAATTTTTGTGTAGCGGGATGTCATATCATCAATAACAAATACGCCTGCCGGGGGTTCATTAATCTTTCAAAGAATTTTAAAGACCTGTTCTAAATAAGGAGCATATCTGCATCTGAAAAAGGATCAAGGTCAGGCTTATATATTTTTTAAATTATATTCACCACTTGAAATCCGTTTAACCCCAATCTTACCTACCATGAAAAAAGCTGTTAGACTTCTCCTGATTCTTACCATTGTCAGTTTTATCGCTCCTGTACACGCACAGGATGCCAAGCAAAAAGGACTCGATGCCATCACCCAGCAGGCGGTGAAAGGACAACTTGAATTTCTTGCCTCGGACTGGACCGAAGGGAGGGCTACCGGACAGCCGGGTGCTTATATGGCTGCTGATTATATAGCCAGCCTTTTCAAAGTATACGGACTTCAGCCAGCTGGTGATATGGAATTTGAAAGACCCACAAGAGCCGAGCGGATGGCAGGAAAAAGGCCTTCCAGCTACAGAACCTTTTATCAAAGTTTCAACCTTATTGAAACCAGGGCAGGCAAGGATCATGAATTATCCCTGAGCGAAACAACAGCGGGAGGTTCACGCACCCTGAACTTTACCTACCAGACAGATTTTTCGGTGCAGGCCTCCGGGGTCTCTACAGAATTAGAATTACCAATAGTATTTGTAGGATATGGTCTCACCGATGAGGAGAATGGATATGATGATTTTAAAGATGTGGATGTAAAAGATAAGATCATCCTGAGATTAAGTGGCTATCCTGGTCATACAGACGAAACATCAAAAGCGTATGATACCTTTTCTTCAGATTGGGGTCGCGGCAGATGGACCCTGATGCGTGCAAAAAACGAGCGGGCTTCGGAGCTGGGAGCGGCTGCAGTTATAGAGGTAAATCCAGGTAGTGATGTTGGAGCTGCATGGGCAGCAAATCTTCCCTTTCGTGTGAACTCAGGAAATTATGAAGGTGTTAAACCCAGGGCCTCCTACTATGAAACCCGCATGAGCCTTCCTGGAAATGAGCTAAGCAGCGCTACGGTTCGCATCACAGTTTCAGATAGAGTAATGAATGAACTGGTAAAGGGTACGGGTGTAGATCTGGAAGCCTTCCAGGAAAAAGTGAAGAGTAGTTTGAAACCGGACTCCAAAGCACTTGCCGGGAAGAAACTGAGGGTTAAAACCACTGTGGATTCCAAACTTATCCGGGCCAGGAACGTAGTAGGCGTTCTTCCCGGGAAGGATACCACCGAGATTATTGTGGTTGGTGGACATTACGACCACCTGGGCATCCATGATGGCTGGATCTGGAACGGTGCTGATGATAACGGTTCCGGAACGGTTGGCGTCATGAGTATTGCCAGGGCTTGCATGGCCACCGGGGAAAAGCCCGAAAAAACTATTGTATTCTGCGCATGGACGGGGGAAGAGAAAGGACTCCTGGGATCCAGGTATTTTGCCGATCATCCTTATAATGATGCAAAAATGATCCTGAACCTGAACTACGATATGATCTCCCGTGACAATACAAATGATAGTCTGGGGAATATGTGTAGCATGAACTATACCAAGGCCTATTCTGTGCTAGAGGACCTGACCAATAATAACATTGAGGAATACGATCTGGATCTGGATGTTGCTTTCAGACCTGCTGCACGTCCACGTGGAGGTAGCGACCACTCTTCATTCTCTGCGAAAGACATCCCCATCATGTACTTTATGGCTGGATTCCCACCCGAGTATCACCAGCCCGATGATCATCTCAAACTTATCAACTGGGAGAAGATGACCAATATAATCAAGATCGGATACCTGAATATCTGGGATCTGGCCAACACGGAGTGGGGAGCTGACGAAACGGAATGATCTATTTGTAAACACGGCACCCATGAAACTTCCCTCTGAAAAAGAGTTTTTATCCCATATCTCCTACGACTCGGTGATCTTCGGATTTTCTGGAAAGGAATTGAAGATTCTGGTGATAAAATATCATACAGGGCACTATGCGCTTCCAGGGGGATTTGTAAAGCGAAATGAAGATCTATCCGATGCAGTGAAACGGGGACTAAGTGACCGTACCAGCCTAAGCAATATTTACCTGGAGCAGTTTCATACCTTTGGCAGTCTTAAGCGATACGATCCAGAAACCATGCAAGAGCTCCTGAAAGCCGCAGGGCTAAATCCCGATCCCTCCCACTGGATGCTCGATCGTTTTTTTTCCATCGCCTACTATGCCCTGATTAATTTCAAAGATGTGGATCCAAAACCAGATCAGCTTTCTGATTCCATCGACTGGTACGACATTCACAATCTACCACCCCTGATGCAGGATCATAACAAGATCGTGGCTATGGCGCTGCAGACCCTACGTGACAACCTGGATCGGAAACTGATCGGTGTTAACCTGCTTTCAGAGAAATTTACCATGAAAGAGTTGCAGGAAGTGCATGAAGTAATTCTTGAGAAAAAACTCAGGCGGACCACCTTCCAGCGAAAAATGCTCAGCCTGGAGATCTTGGAACGGCACGAAAAAAGGTATTCAGGAGAAGCGCACAAGGCCCCTTACCTGTATAGTTTTAAGAAATAGAGCAAGACTTACTCAACTTCCCTGTCATACCATTGTTCCCAGAAACCCAGTTTACCCCGGTCGGGAAGAGTTTGTTGCCCCACAATAGTATCCAGCAACATTACCTGCTCATTTTGCAGGTCATAGGGATCCCACTGCGGTAATCCCGAACCATTTGGATTTCCGCTGTTTGCAAAATTTACCCAGTAGGCTGACATCTGATCAGCAATTTGTTGATCAATGGCTTCCCACGGGCGATCGAGCGTATGCAGATTATCATAGGCATAAACAATCTCTCCCGAGTGGAATGCTCCGAAGGCTGTCTCTGGCGCATAGGCCGGCAACTCCCTGTTAAAGTTATACACCCAGGCCCCTGATCGTCCCGATTTCGTCTGCATCTTGGCCCAGGTATAGACCTGGATCCCAAAGGTTTGGTCACGGCTCATATCAAACTGAGATCTGGCAGCCTCCTCCTCGGTTGCGGTGGGATAGACGGCAAAGAAATCATCTGCAAGTTCCCCATACCTTTCCAGGATCTGTTCCCGGAAAATGACAGAAGGTTGCGGCCTGACTAACATTTTATCGTCCCTGTTCCATCCAATAAGCACCGGTACATCATTCTGATTCCCTTTTGCATAGGTATCCATAACACTTTCTGGAATGACATAGCCATCCACATAAGGCGAATTGAGACCCCCGGAAGCAAGCAGAATAGAATCTGAGGGCAAGGCTCGTAAATCATCCAATGAACCGGCCCCCATATTTTTTGCAAATACGACACCCAGTTCTTCAGCGGCAGAAAGATTGAGAGCAGGTCCGAGAGGACTGGAAACAAATGTAGCACCACTCTCAGCAATGGCCCTGTGGAAAATTCCTTTGGCCAATGGCGATACTGTAAGGTAGTTGACCCCAAATGCACCAGCCGATTGTCCGGCAATAGTCACATTCCCCGGATCACCACCAAACTGAGCAATATTCCTGTTTACCCACTTCAGGGCAGCAATCATATCAAGAATTCCGTAGTTACCTGAACTTTCATTTTCCGATTCGGCTGTAAGTTCAGGATGGGCCAGGAAGCCAAAAAGTCCCACCCGATAGTTGATACTTACAAAAACCACTCCCTTTGAAGCCATGGAGGCCCCATCATAAATGGCGCAGCCACTTCCCCCGGAACGAAATCCTCCACCGTATATATAGACAATAACAGGAAGTTTCTCTTCAGTGGTTTCTGCTTCGGTCCACACATTTAAATAGAGACAATCTTCACTAATTGGTTCGGCAGGGATCAGGAACTCTTCCGACCAGAACATAAAGGGCATTGGTTTCCCTTGCACCGGACTTGGGCCAAAGGCATCACAATCCAGTATACCCTCCCAGGTCTCAACGGCTTGTGGAGCTTTCCACCTTAACTCTCCCACCGGGGGAGCTGCAAACGGGATACCTTTAAACGAGACTATACCCGATTCTGCGTCCTGTACTCCTAAGATCAGGCCTTCCGGCAATTGAACCAACTCCGACAGGAGCGTAGGCTTTGTGGTACATGATCCCAATAAGAGGATCAGGACCAGATATAAATACCTTGACTTCATGTGCTAAAACATTAATTATTATGCATCTTATTTAAAAAGCAGGGGCGTAAATTCTGACAGGTAAACTCGCCAGTTCTTCCAGATATGCCCCCCATCACTTTCACGATAGGTATAGGGCATCCCCATGCCATCAAGTTTCTCCGTATACAACTTTACGTTGTTGAATAGAAAATCAGTTTTACCTATCCCGATCCAGTAGAGCTCGTAACCGTTCTCCATCTGGGTAAGTAAAGTCCCATCAATATCCTGGTAAACCTCCGAACTTACGTTCTGGTTGGGCAGGATTGCTGCTGAAAATAATCCAACATAGTCGAAGGTATTCGGATAGTAGCGCGAGATATGGAGGGAATGAAATCCACCCATGGATAGTCCGGCTACGGCCCTGTGCGATTTCTTCGACTTCACCCTGTAACTATCCTCCACAAAATTTACAATATCCATAAAAGCTCCCTCATAGCTTCCGTCCATGGTTCTCTGTTCCATAAACTGCGGCTTGTAGTAGCCCCTTATTCCTTCACCCGGAGCTGCCTGCTGAGAGACATTGCCATTGGGCATCACAACGATCATTGGCTCTACCTTGCCCTGTGCGATCAGGTTATCCATTATCTGCGAGACCCTTCCCAGCTCAATCCATGCCTCTTCATCTCCACCTGCACCATGCAAGAGATAGAGCACCGGGTAGGATGATCTGTCTGACTCATATCCCGGAGGAGTATAGATGGTGATACGGCGAGTCATATCAAGACCAGGGGATCCATACCAACGGCGGGTCACAGATCCGTGGGGAACATCGTTGACCTTGTATAGGTCGGCCTGTCCACCCGGTATCAGCAAAATGTTGGTATTGGTGGAAATATCACGACTCACAAAAACGTTGTTTGGATCGTTGGTCCGGACCCCATCAATCAGATATGCATAGCCATAGAGTTCAGGTGCCAAAACATCTGTGGTATGGCTCCAGAGTCCTTTATCATCTTTAACCATGTTGACCGAGCCGGGAACCCATCCTTCGGCCGGCATCCAGTCACCACTTAACTCTATTTCTTCAGCTTCGGGTGCATTCACGTTGAAAGTCACAGTATGATTTTCGTGAATCTCCGGGGAAACAATTTCGGTTCCTCCAAATAGTGCCTGTTGCGCGAGCGAAGGGAATGTCAGCCAGGAGACAAATACCAGTGCAATAATCAATTGCTTTTTCATAGAATTATTTTGAATATTTATTTCGTAGTAATTTAGTTAAATACTTCGCTAATTGCAGTAATGTATTAAGAATGCCAGAGTAAAACATTTACTGTTCAAATATGTTAAAGATAAATAGTATTAGTCGAGAACTACTTAATGTAACTATCTGAGACAATAATACAATATGTTCACTATAATTCCTAATTCACTGGTCCCTGATAGGCTGAGGTTTGATAATTATAAGGATGTAGTTTAAATTTATTGAGAGATGTTCGGGTTCCTTATCATAATACTGCTGCTTCTTCCCATACAGGAAAAGCAAGACTACCCGCTAAAAAACGGGCGCCCCACCAGTAGGGGGATCGATAGTTATGTGGAGGATAATGCCGATGTGCTCATACTTGAGTTACAGGAATTTATTGGCGATACCCTATACAATGCTAACATCTATACAGAGGATCTTTCAAAGAACGAGGATCAAAACCCCCTGGAGCTGGGCAACTATTACCCAAATGAAATTTTCATTAATAATGCGGAGATATTCATTGCTTATGAACTGGAGGCCCTTCCCAGAAATGGCAGGGATACCATTATCAGTTCCAACCTGTTTGTAAAGGCCGCTGTGTTTCATGAGCTTATGCACCACTATATCTACCAGATTGGTATTGAGATGTTGCGGAAAGATCAAATCACAGTGGACAGGGCCTATCAATCTTTTTTTAGAATATACAGCTACCGAGAAGATCCGGGGCCCAGATTTATAGAGGAAGGGATCTGTGAGTACGTCACTTATAAAATGAATGAGACCATCTCTCAAAGGCGACCTTATATTCCCAGGAAACCTTCAGATCTGAACAATCCGGAAAAAGCCTATAAGGTATTCTATAAATACTCCGCTTATTCTCTTACTAAATTCCTCGACAATAGGAATTTAAAGGAAGGAATTAAGATATTACTACACAATCGTCCACCCTCAACAGAAGAGATCCTCAATCCCGAACTTTTCTTTGCCAAGCTTGAAGAGATCGACTAACAAGTACGATCAGAGTCAAAAGGAACGGTATTCTGTGTCCAGAAATTGATTGGCTTCTGCTTCCGCAAAATTTAAATCCGTCGTTATAATAGTTCTCGGTTTTGCCGATTAATTAGTCCTCCAAAGATTTGGTAAAAACTGGTAATACAACAAGTGCCTCCAAGTTACAAAATCATGTGCGCCATCGCTGCCAATATAGTATACATGTTCTATATTTCTCTTTTCCAGCTCTTCGTGAAATACTACATGCCTGGAGTCAGGTCTTGTTTCATTGGTTCCTGCTCCCACAAAAAGATAATCGATTTTATCATTCAGATCCGGGTCCTCAAATACTCCGGGGTTCAGATCCATAGATTCAGCTGCACTGAGCATCCCGATGGAGCCAAATACATCCAGATTATTTAGCCCGGTTATCTGAGCATGCCTTCCTCCCATTGATAAGCCGGCAATCGCGCGGCCGTGTTTGTTGGTCACAGTGCTGTAATTTTCATCAACCAATGGGATGATCACTTTTAACATCTCCTCATCAAATAGTTCGAAACTTCGTGGAGTATGGTCGGGATCCATCCGGTGTAAGACCTGATTGTTGGGTATCACAATGATCATAGGAAGCGCCTTCCCTTCAGCAATCAGATTGTCCTCGATAAAATTCACTCTTCCGAACATGGTCCATGTGGAGGCCACCTCGCCCGATCCACCTAAGAGATAGAGTACCGGATATTCTTTCCACGGATCATATCCGGGAGGCGTGTAAACAAACATTTCCCGTTCTCCATTCGTTACGTCAGAATGGTATATATGCCTGGTTATATTGCCATGCGGGACCTCCCTGGCATCATACCAGGCAGGTCCGTGCCCGTGCACTACCACCATACTGAAGCCTGGTTGATTGGCAAAGCCCACCAGAGTATTGGAAGGATCTACCACAGAAACACCATCAAGCATAAGTTTATAATAATAGATCTCAGGAGTCAGCGGCCCCACGGTCAGGCTCCAGAGACCTTCCTCATTTTTTGTAAACGGGATGGGTTCTCTGGTTTTTAATCCAAGTAAGATAGGGCCGGAAAGAGATAATTCTTTTACATCAGGGGCATTTACACGAAAAGTAACCGTATGATTATCGTGTACCTCCGGGGAAATGGTCCGGGCCATAAAGGGCGTGAGTCCATCCCCGATTGCCTGAGGAGCCCAGTCCAGATTTACATGCGCCTGTTGGGCATCAAGCTTTGGCAATCCGAAACACAGGATAAACAGAACTGGAATAGCATAATGTTTTTTCATAAGAATCAATTGTTAAAATCTTGTCTTTTTTATTCTGGCCAATCGAATTGGCTTTCGTCCATCCTGAAGAAGCGTACAGCATTGTTAAACAGGATATCTCTTTTCTGATCCTCGGAAAGGTATTGGGCATGTTCAATAACTCCCATGGAGGTTTCGAACAGACGTGGCCACATCATAAAATCAGTTCCGTACATAATTCGTTTTCCAAAACCTGCCTGTACGAGCCTTTTAATATAATAGTGGATTTCGTCCAGGGGGTAACTCCAGATAAAACCCGAAATATCGAGGTATACATACGCATTTGCCCCCATCAATGCAATCATCTCTTCCAACATGGGATATCCGGCGTGCATGACCCATATCTTCATTTTTGGATGCCGGGCAAGCAGATCTTCTAACAAAAATGGATTTCCAAGGGAGGCACGGTATTTGGGCTGTGAAAGGTTGGCCATTCCATTCCCTCCTGTCCCCATGTGTATACCCACCGGAATATTCAACTCCTCAGCAACAGCAAAATAAGGATCAAGAGCCGGATCGCTTGGAGATATGCCCTGGTACTGGGGGGCTACCTCAGCCATCACCTTGTAGAAACCATTGGACAAGGAATCGCGAAAAGCTTCCACCGTCATGGAAGTTGCATCGCTGATTCCAATTCCCGGAATAATTCTTCCGGGAGGAGCTGCATTCACCCAACTCCTTAGTACTTCTGCATCGCCAAAGGCCACCATGGTCATATTGAATTTCTTGATGCGCTTAATCACTTCATCCTTCATTTCTTCATCGCTGGTGGCAGGCATCAGTGGGTCAACACAATCTAAGTTCAGGAAAGACGGGGGGCCCTCGAGAGGATCGCCACCAGGCATATTACTTAAAAACCAGGGGCACACGGGATTGGCCCAGGCTGGATTGGTTTTCATAGCATGCACATGGATATCAAAGATTGGCAGATGCGTCACTTTTTCTTCTTCCTGGCCAAACAGTTGTATTGCCAGACCGGGGATTACGAGTAATAAAAGGAGTGCTTTTTTCATTTTGTTGGATTCATTAATTCATTATGGAACTTAAAATAGTGAAGGCATGGATCCAATCTCCAAAAGATCTTTATCATGATGACTCCGGGCCTCGATGGTATTGTCAAAAATCATGGTCTCCCCGTTTTGTTCGGTATAAGGATCCCATTGAGGTATCATTGTATTGTTGGGTTCGCCTGATCTTGCGAACGAGGCCCATGTTTTACTCATTTTCTCTGCCAGGGCATAAGCTTCCGGGGTACCCCCGTTATACTCTTCATTACGATGTATGTTATTGAATACAAAAGCAATTTCCATGCAATGGCCCGATTTCAACATTCCATCCAGAACAGGTGAATCCCAGGTGAACAGATACATATAAGCAGGCGCCCCTCCTTCCACTGAAGATTTGATATTGGCAAAGTCTACAGAGCCTGGCCGGAACATGAAGTCTATATCCATCATATCCGATGGCATTTTGGTATCCGGATAGGCCTTATCGAAGGCCGCCACAAAAGCATCAGTCTCATCCTTGTAGGTCTCTTTAAGGTGTTCGATGACCTCCTCACGGCTTCCCTTGAAATAGGGAGTTCTTGAACTTTGTCCAAACTCAGTTTTGGTGGTTCCGATCATCAGGGGAATATCTTTTGAAATAGCTTCACCATTGGGATCTCCTGTTTGATAAGGCAGGAACTCCCCGTCAAGCACAGGAGCCCAGCCCAAGCGTAAATCCTGGGCTTCTCCCCTTACTTTGTCAATGGCTTTGTTCCCTGCAGCCAGCAACTCATCATGGGGTATCTCTGTCAATTTATCCACCTCCAATTTTGATAATCCCAGAACATCAAGCAAGGCGAGACCGATCTTACTGGTTTGTTCCTGATCCCTGAAATTAGGTTTCCCCCCGCTTTGCATAATGGCTTTATGGAATAAACCTTTGGCCGACGGAGCATACATCAGGGTGGCAACCTTTCCGGCACCTCCGGATTGTCCAAAAATGGTCACATTAGCAGGATCCCCGCCAAAATTCACAATATTGGCCTGCACCCATTCCAAGGCAAGCACAATATCCATCATCCCCACGTTTGCAGATTGTTCATACTTCTTATCCACCGCAGAAAGATCCAGGAATCCCAAAACATTCAGCCGGTGGTTGATGGATACAACGACAACACCTTCGCTGCCGCTTAAGCTTTCACCATCATAGGTAGGCAATTCACAGGAAGAACCGGCTGTATAACCTCCGCCATGCAACCAGACCATAACAGGCCTCTGTTTTCCATCTTTAATTCCCGGAGACCAGACGTTGAGATTCATGCAATCTTCTTCCTTCATGAACCAGAAATTATGCTGTTGTGCAAATTCCAGCTCGTCCCATAAGATCATGGATGCGACATTTATAGGGCATACGGGTCCGTAAGACCTGGAGCTTCGAACCCCTTCCCAGGGATCTGGTTTTTCCGGAGGCATAAACCTTTCGGCTTTCGCGTAGGGGATTCCTTTAAAATTATATACCCCTTTGTGCACATAGCCGATTACATTTCCCGATTCGGTGCTTGTTAACGCAGTCTCAGAATCTGCAATCATCGGGTGAGAACCCGGGGATGAATATGGATCAGAGTTGGACACAGGCCCTTGATTCTGACATGCATTTAAAAGAATAAGGCCTATTACCAGCAGCAAGCTGGTCTTTGAAATGAGTTTCATGGTTTAATATTTTGAGTTTACTGAAGTGCATTAAAACAGTTTTGTCGCAAATATGGAAAGATAGTCTCGCCAGTTAGCCCAGGTATGTCCTCCTGAACTTTCATGGTATACATGCTCAATATTGGTTTTTTCGAGAACGTCCAGCAATCTTAAATTCGAATCCATTACAAAATCATCGATACCACAGCCAACCCAGTATAGATTGATTCCGCTACTCTTCAATGCTGTAAACTTTTCCTCCATATCAGTGCTACCCTCCCAAATTCCAGCGCTGAAAACACCAATGTATCCGAAAACATCGGGATACTCTGTTGTTGCTGTAACAGTATGGCCTCCTCCCATGGATAATCCGGCAATGGCACGATTCTCCTTACTCGCTTTTACCCGGAAATTATTTTCAATGAAAGGAATGACATCTTTCACCAGGCTTTTTTCAAATAAGCCACTGTATTGTCGATAATTCTCCCGGGTAAGTTCGGGGGCATCAGGTGCCGTTTTAAGCGACGATGTTTGAAATGCATTGCCGTTTGTCATTACGATAATCATTGGTATGGCTTTGCCTTCTGCGATCAGGTTGTCCATGATGTAATTGGCCCGTCCCAGGGAAGTCCAGGCATCTTCATCCCCACCACCTCCATGAAACAAATAAAATACCGGATACTTTTCATTACTGCTTTCATATCCGGGTGGCGTATATACATACATCCTGCGATTAAGATTCAATGATGGAGAATCGTACCAGACTTTGGACAATGTTCCGTGAGGCACATCATTAATTTCAAATATTTCAGATTTTTCACCCGGAATAATCAGCATGCTGGCATACCTGACTCCATCCCTCAAAGCATGGGCGTTTTTCGGGTCAATAGCACTTACTCCATCAATAAGAAAGTTGTAGTGATACATGGATGCTTCGAGGGGGCCAACAGTGACTGACCACACATCTTCAGCTCCTTTATTCAATTCAAGGGTTTCTCCCCATCCCATCCAGCTGCCGTTTATGGCGACAGTTTGGGCAGTCGGGGTGTGGACCTTAAAAGTTACCGTATTGTCAGCCTCAATTACCGGTGAGTCAAACTGGGGACTTTTCTGTCGATTTATTTCCTGGGCCCGAACTACATTGCCCAAAAGAGCAAATGCCAGAGCCACCAGAGCTGTTGTAAATATTCTGTTTTTCATGATAATATATTTGATCTATTAAAACTCAAAAGCCTTTCGGTCAGATTAACATAATAGATATGCCTGGTTTTCAGGAATTGCGGCAGACCTCACTTCAATAAAAGACAAGCATCCAGTCATTGAAAAATGGTGGTTCTTAGCCAATCCAGGCAATATAAACAGGCTTTTCCTCATGCTTCAACTCCCGTAAAAATGAAAAAGGTCTGATTCGAGGGTGTCGGTTAATCTGAAATAATTCCAAATTAACTGTTTATTGTCATGGCTTGAGACAATATCATTGCAAATTAATATTTTTTTGTACCTTCTCCGGCATAAACTAACACCTATTCGCCCTGTTGATAACTAAACCCTTTATAATTACGTTCCTAAAAGAGCGTTATATGTTACTAACCCAAAAACTTCCAACTATGCATTTTTCTTTAAAATGGAGAAGCGGCATACTGTCGCTATTTCTCCTAGGATTTACCTTGTTCACAGCTTACGCTCAGGAAAGAACAGTAACGGGTACTGTCTCTTCTGAAGATCTGGGACCACTTCCAGGCGTAAACATTGTGATCCAGGGCTCCACTCAAGGAGCAGTAACGGATTTAAACGGACATTACAGCATCGACGTTCCCGGGCCCGATGCAGTCCTCGTATTTTCCTTTATTGGTTATACAACCGTTGCGATACCAGTTGGCGATAAGGCGATCATTGATCAGGCTCTTGTCTCCGACGTAACTGAACTTGACGAGATCGTCGTTACCGGGTATACTTCAGTCAGAAGGGGGGATATTACCGGAGCTGTATCCATTGTGGATACAGAAGATATGAACCAGATAACCTCTGCAAGTGTTTTGCAGAAACTGGAAGGACGCGCTGCAGGTGTACAAGTCAATGTAAACGGGCAGCCCGGCAGCCGGAACACGGTCCGTATCAGGGGAATCAGCTCCTTTAGCGACAACGATCCACTCTATATCCTGGACGGGGTCCCAATTGAAACAGCACACCTTAACTACCTAAATCCTAATGACATAGAGTCAATGCAGGTATTGAAGGATCCTTCCACTGCCTCGGTATATGGTTCCCGTGCAAACAACGGTGTAATCATTATTACCACCAAGAAGGGACAGAAAGGAAAAGCCAGGCTAAGTGTGGATGTGAATGTGGGCCTTCAGAATCCTGTAAATGGTCTGGACAACATTCTGATCCAGGATGCTTTGGATTATCACTCAATTGTGAAGCAGAGCTATGAGAATGCCGGATTGGCAGTTCCCACGAACATTTACGGCGATCCCAATAACCCGACTATACCTAATTACACATGGCCCAACAACGGTGTAGACCAGACCATGACAGTGGACGAGAGTCTATATTCCTGGCCGGACTATCTGATCATGCCGGCATCCACAGGCACCAACTGGTGGGATGAAGTGTTTGATCCCTCGCTGGTCCAGGATTACAACATTGGGATGAGCGGTGGAGGCGACAATTCGGTCTACAATGTTTCCCTCCAGTATTACAACCAGGATGGTACCATGAAATATAACTGGCTGGACAGAGTTTCCCTCCGGGCCAATACCGAGTTCAAATTCGGACGATTAAGCATCGGTGAAAATTTTGCCGTCTCCCGGATTCAGAATACTGCAGGTCTTGGGTCCTATAGTACCACTAACCAGAACATGGGAGAAGGATCGATCGTCAATAATATTATTAAAATGCAGCCGGTGGTTGCGGTGTATGACATCGACGGATATTTTGGAGGTGCAAAGGCCAACTCGCTGGGTAACGCTACCAATCCGGTTGCACAGGCTTACAATGCCAAGGACAACACGAGAACTACCAGTGTGCTGGTCGGAAATATATATGCCGCACTCAATATCCTTGATGGATTGCAGTTTAAAAGTAGTTTCGGTGTGAATGCCCAGAATTCCAACTACAAAGGATTCAATTATCCTACACCTGAAAACTCGGAACCTACCATGGTCTGGAGCATGAATGAGGATTATGCAACACAATTAGAATGGACCTGGACCAACACATTAAATTACGTTAAGACATTCGGTGCAAACCACAACCTTAATGCGCTGCTCGGGTATGAAGCCATCGATTATCAGAGAAACTCGATGAATGGCGGCATGGCCGGGTATGTTTCCACTGTTCCTTCCGCCTGGTATATCCAGGATGCACTGGGGGATCCCAGTACAAAAACAGTTTTCAGTTACGGTGCCATCCACTCACTTGTCTCCATGTTTGCTAAGGTGGACTACAATTTTGCTGGCAAGTATTACCTGAGTGGTACCATCAGGAGGGACGGTTCTTCGAAATTCGGAGCTAACAACCGTTACGGAACGTTCCCTGCATTCAGTGCAGCATGGCGTGTTTCTGAGGAATCTTTTATGGGCAACCTAAGCTGGTTGAGCGACCTGAGGATCCGCGGTGGATGGGGTCTTACCGGAAACCAGAGTATCCCATCAGGAAGGACTTCAAACCAGTTCGGGGGAAGTACTAATAATACGTTCTACGATATCAACGGGACCAATACCTCCCTTGTTACTGGTTACCGGATGACCTCATTGGGCAACGAGGATATAAAATGGGAGGAAAATGAATCTGCCAATATCGGATTTGATTTCTCCATGCTTGAAAGAAGGATCACTGTGGTATTTGACCTGTACAGGCGTACGGTGAATGACCTTCTATACGGAGCCCAAATTCCTGCCACTGCAGGACAGGCTGCCCCCCCGATCGTTAACATCGGTACTATGGAAAACAGTGGGATCGACTTCTCTATTGGTTACCGAAGCAAGCTTACCGGCAAATTCCAGTGGGAACTGGAATTGATTGGGAGCCACTATAAGAACGAGATCGTGAAGATCGACGGCTCACAGGACTTTTTCTACGGACCGGCAGATGGCCGAAAAGGGGTCATGACGATCAATGAGCTGGGTTCTCCAATCGGTTCGTTCTACGGATATAAGCAGGATGGGATCTTCCAGAACCAGGGAGAAGTGGACGCGCATGCCACCCAGGATGGCAAGGCAGTGGGTCGTTTCCGTTACGAGGACGTGACAGGAGACGGTGCGGTAACTGCCGACGACAAAACTATCATTGGTAGTCCGCATCCTGATTTTACAGGAGGTTTGAATTTCTCCGCCACCTGGGGGGACTTTGATATGAGCATGTTCTTTTTCGGATCATACGGAAACGAGATCTTCAATATGAACAAGGAATTTACGGTATTTCGGCTTTTCAGCACCAATGTCAGGGAGGACCGTCTGACTGAGTCCTGGAGACCCGATAACACCGGTGGGATCTATCCCCTTCTGGACCAGAATGACCAGTTCAGCGACCAGTATAGCAGCTTTTATGTAGAGGACGGTTCCTACCTAAGGCTCAAGAATTTCCAGCTGGGCTACACCTTGCCGAAGATGGCCTGGTTTCAGAATGTCAGGGTTTATATCCAGGCTCAGAACCTGTTCACCATCACTGGATACAGCGGTATAGATCCGGCACTGCCAACCATCAGTGAGAACCTATCTTCCGGAAACGTGTCTGACATGTCGATGGGGATCGACTATGGACCCTATCCGAACAACAAGATCTTTTCAATCGGAATTAATGCTAACTTTTAAATAACAGAGCGATGAAGAACATAATAAAATCAACGGGAATTATCGCGGTTTTTCTCATTATGCTATTTGGCTGCAGTGAAGATTTTCTTGACAGGCCGGCACAGGGAAATCTGGATGCAACCACCCTGTCCAATCAGTCTGGAGTGGAAGGAAACTTAATAGCCGCCTATTCTTATCTGGATGGCCAAGCCTCTTCAGGGGGGATCGTTTCAGCAACCAGTAACTGGGTCTTTGGCAGCGTGGCATCTGACGATGCCTACAAAGGATCAGAGCCAGGTGACAATCAGACTTCAACAGATATAGAAATGTATCAGTGGTCAGCCAGTAGTGCTGATGGTGGAATGAACGAAAAATGGTCAGGACATTATGATGCCATTAGCAGGGTCAACGCCACTATCAACCTCCTATTAACCGTAGAGGGTATTTCTCAAGCTGACCAGGATCGGATAAGGGGTGAGGCACTCTTCTTACGGGCATTCTACCATTTCGAACTCTGGAAAACCTTCGTGAACATTCCTTACTATACCGAAGTGGATGTAGATTTCAGAAAAACCAATGTGGGGGTAGATCCCCTGCCCCTGATCCTCGCAGACATTGATGCGGCCATCAATCTGCTTCCTTTGGAACAGGGCGCTGTCGGGAGGGTCGATGAGTGGACAGCCAAGGCCTTTAAGGGAAAAGTCCAGGTCTACGCTGAAGACTGGGCAGGAGCGCTAATCACACTCGGTGATGTAGTCGGTGCCGGGCCTTACTCCCTGGAAGACAATTATCATTACGTCTTTGATGCCTTGCGCAATAACGGTCCCGAAACCGTGCTTGCCTATCAGGCTTCTGTCAATGATGGATCTTCGGGTGGACAGAACGGCAACCATCCCGACCGCTTGAATTTTCCACACGGCGGTAGCCCCTTTGGCTGCTGTGGCTTTCACCAGGCATCACAAAACCTGGTCAATGCCCACAAAGTGGATGTAAACGGGCTTCCCTTCCTGGATGGTACCTGGAATGATGCCGATGTGGTCATCGGTGACGCGGTGGATCCGCGCCTCGACTGGACCGTAGGACGGGACGATGTACCCTTCCTCGACTGGGGACTGCATGCGCCTGGCTGGATCAGGGATAGAGCCTGGGCTGGACCCTACAGCGTCAAGAAAACCGTATATGAGCAGGGTGCTGGTGTCGCAAGTGCCGTGGGTTGGGCTCCCTATCAGATGCATTCAATGAACCGGCATCTGCTCCGCTATGCCGATGTAATGCTACTCCTGGCAGAAGCTGAGATCCATGCCGGATCCCTGGATAATGCACGGGATCTGATCAACGAGATCAGGACCAGGGCAGCACAGGGAGCTCAAGGGCCGGATGGTGGTGCGATGGTGGTGCCTATCGATGATGCTTCGATCACCTGGGCCACCTATGATATTGGTACTTATCCTCCCGCTGGATGGGATGCAGACTATGCCATGAGGGCTCTTAAGTTTGAGCGCCGGATTGAACTCGGAATGGAAGGGCACCGTTTATTCGACCTGAGAAGGTGGGGTGATGCCATTACAGTCCTGAACGATTACCTGGCTGTCGAATCGACCAAGAGAGCCTATCTTGGTTCTGCATTCGAGTTTGAAGCAAGGCATATGGCTTACCCGCTGCCAACAATTCAAATTGATCTTAGTGTAGTAGACGGTGAGCAACGTTTGGTACAAAATCCGGGCTGGTAACAACAGGTTGAATACAAGTTGAATCTTATGCTCGTTCCCGGAAGGCACTATTAAAAAGCCTTCCGGGATTTTTTTATTTATATGAAGAAAAGCAATATTCTTTTATTCCTTTTATTCTTTGTTTCTGTGCTGAGCTCTTGCACGGAGGAGGATACGCTTTTTAGGAAGTTAAAGCCTGGGCGGACCGGGATCACTTTTTCCAACAGGATCACCGAAAGTGAGGAATATAATATCATGGCATTTGAATATGTATATAATGGAGGTGGTGTTGCGGTAGCCGATTTCAATAATGACAGCTTGCAGGATCTGTTCTTCACAGGAAATATGGTGAATAACCACCTGTACCTGAACCTGGGAAAATGGTCCTTCAGGGATGTGACCGAAGATGCCGGTTTGGAGGGCGCCGACCGCTGGAGTTCCGGTGTCGCTGTGGTAGATATCAATAATGACGGCTGGCTCGATATTTATATCTGTGCCACCTCTTATCAACCAGGTAAACGCAGGGCCAATCAGCTTTATATAAACCAGGGAGTCCAGGAAGGTGGTATACCTGTATTTGCGGAGATGGCTGAAGCATATGGGATTGCCGATACAAGCTATACCACAAATGCCGCTTTTTTTGATTACGATAACGATGGAGATCTGGATCTCTACCTTGCCATTAACCGATTTGACTCCAAACTTGCACCCAATGGATACTGGTGGCCGAATGATCCCAGGGCTGCTGTAAATGCTGATAAATTGTATGAGAACAGTTTTGACTCCGCCGCCGGGCATCCCGTACTCAGGGATGTGTCAGTAAAGGCAGGAATAGTCAAGGGAGGATTCACCCTGGGTATGAATATTGTAGACATTAACAGGGATGGCTGGAAGGATATTTATGTATCCAATGACTATAATTCGCCAGATATGTTTATGATGAACAACGGTGACGGGACATTTACGGACCATTCCGGTGAATATCTGAAGCACACCTCTTACTCGTCCATGGGGATGAATGTTGCTGATATGAACAATGACAGGCTGGCGGACATCTTCGTCCTGGACATGTTACCCGAGGATAATCTCCGTCGCAAAGTCTTTCTTC
>Ga0164315_10000440_pt1 | contig 28593 bp, 42 predicted proteins | sample GuaBasSedimGuay6_FD_113737 | JGI IMG/M metagenome (GOLD analysis project Ga0164315, IMG submission 113737) | Subseafloor sediment microbial communities from Guaymas Basin, Gulf of California, Mexico - Guay6, Core 4569-2, 0-3 cm | ecosystem: Environmental > Aquatic > Marine > Hydrothermal vents... | reverse complement strand
CATACCAAATAAATATCTCTCAAATTCTTCAAGTTGTAAAGTTACTGAATTAGATCTTTCAACTAAATTCTCTAACGTTTCATGAATTACTCGACCTAAAGCTGGTTTTTTTGGTGTTGGTGGAGCTGCTGGTCCTGTTGATTCTACTGTCTTGTTTAACATTCTATCATTCTCCTAAATTATTAAAGTGCGGTTTTCTTTTTTTATAAACGTTCTTTTCATTATTTCTGTTCTATCTCTCCCTTTAGCTAGATCAATAACAACCTGTTTATATTCATCTTTAAAACTTTGTTCCCAAAATAATGGTTTCTTTCCAAGTATTTGTTCTATCCAATCAAGTTTACCATTACCTTGACATTTTTCACACATACCATTATAGAGAAGTCCTGTTCCATCACATCTGCTACAAGCAACTTCTCCCTCTTTTAATTCAACCATTATTATTCCTTTAAAATGGACAATCTAATTTATTATTATAATTAAAAAATGGTTTATACTTTTTCCCAACTACTTGTTCTATCCAATCAATTTCTCCTTTACCTTTACATTTAGGACAAAGACATAAACTTTTGTTATTTGATTTATTAACATAACCAATTCCATTACATTTTAAACATATTTCTAAGTCCATAATGACCTTCTCACTTCAACTAATTTAATTAACATATCAGTATCTTCATCATCATATTCTTTTTCTAATTTATTAATTTCTAAATAAGCTTTTGTCATATCTTTTGATAATGGTGAATCTAAATCCCAAAGATTCTTTTTTTCACCTGGAAATTCATCTGGTAATAATTCATAAGGATCCATTCTATTTGGTCTTATATCTACCCACCATATATACAAATCTTTGATGATTTGAGCTGTTTCTGATTGAGATTCATGAGCTATATTTTCATCACCATATTTAGTTTTTTCATCTTTCAATGATATTTCCCAATCAAGATATTTAATACCTCGCTCTCTATCTCTAAATCTTTTAAACGGATACCAAGGTTTTTTATAATCTTCTGAAAAAATTGCTTGCATCCAAGCTTTTTCTATTTCTACAAAATTTTTTAAAAGATTAAACATACCATGTAATATTAAAGTATCTGTATCATAATAATCAGGTTTAAGACCAGTATTAATAATATGCATTCTCTCTAGAAACCTAAACCGAAACCATCTTCTAATATTAGAAAAAGTTCTAGTTACTGGCCACCAACAATTTGGTATTAAAGTTTCATTAAACCAATATCTCATTGGGTATTTTTTTTTACATTTTATATCAAAATCTCTCCAACCTTGACTATCAGAACATGATGGTGGATACATTTCAAACCAATTTTTAATTTTTTTCCAATAATTTTTCATATTTTACTTTATCCTTTAATAAAACATTTGTTAAAAAATCTTTATGATTCATAGTATAATAATTACCATATTTTGCAACTCTTGTTCTTGGTCTATACATATTTTTAAAATCTACAACATCTGATTGAAAACATTGATTTTTAGCAACTGCTATTGCTTTAGTAAATACTTCTGGATGAATGACTGCAGAACCCATATTAATATAATGAAATTTAGATTTAAATCTTTTAACTAATTCTTCAAAATAATCATATGATCGCCTACCATATTCTCCCCATTGTTCACGACTTGAAAATAAATGCCAAAAATCACAACCTAATCCAGTAAATAATAATACAGGTATACACAATTGATTGCAAAGATTAGTTATTGAATTTTCAGGAGCTGTTCCATATTCTACAAATTCCCAAACATATGAACTAGCTTCTTTATTACAAGAATAATCATCCATAAGATTATCTAATGGATATGAATGTCCTTTTAAATTAGGATCAATAGCTTGTTGAATATCATGAAATATTGAACCTCCATTATGAATTAACATTTCTATATGATTATCTTCAATAGCTTGTTCTAATTCTTTTTTCGCTGTTTTAATAACTGCTCCACCAATCGCTATTATCTTCTTCATATTTTACCACCTATATTTATAAATTCTTCTGGTAACATAGATTTATCATCAATATATAAATCAGCATTTGGTTTACCCATAATTAATATATGAAATCTAACACCCCAATCAATTAATTGTTTATAAGTTAATTCTTGAAAATCTTTACCGCTTCCCATACCACGAGCAGTAAACATTTTAATTATATGACCTTCATCATATAACCTATTTATTTTTTTAATCATGTCTTTAAAAGGTTTAGCATTACAGTAATCTTGTTTAGTTGTTTGATTGCAAATGGTTCCATCTATATCAATACAATATATCATTATATAAAATCTCTTAATCAAATTTAATTCCAAATAATTTAAAACATGGCCAGATTCTTCTTCGATTATAAGTGCCAACTAAAGCACTTCTCCAACCAGATACTTCTATAACTTTATCATAAGTATTATTATGCGGGTTATATAACCATTTTTTATATATCTTACTAAATAACCAGCATAATATTTTTTGTTTCATTTTAAATATGTCGCATCATTTGAAGGATAGAATAGAATTCCATTGCGCATCTTTTATAAACACTAAATTTTTTCTATGTTTAAAACTAGCTTTAGTCATTCTTACTTTATTAATATATAACCGCTCAGTTTTTCCAAGTATATTAGTAATCCAATCAATTATACCCAATCCATCACAATATACACATTCATACATTATAAACTCAGGCACTTCTGGTATAAACTCATTATTAAATAATAAACCAGTTCCATTACATTTTGGGCAAACAAATTCATGTGCTTCTAATTTAACTTCCATTTTAGATATGTGGCATCATTTGAAGGATAGAATAGAATTCCATTGCGCATTTGTTATGGGTCATTAAATCACCATAAGCGCTTGAAATAGCAAGCTTATCTGTATACCAAAATACACAGTTGCCTTCCATAACACCACGTTTTTCTTTGTTATAATGAGCTACTAGTCTATCACTCAACAAACCACAACAATTTCTATGACCTTGAATTGTACCGTTTACAAATCCAAGTTCTTTAGCTTCATCCCAAATATCATATACTACTTCATCAAGATTATTCAAATTAGCATCACAGATTATACCAATAAACATTGGCCACCCTTCCATTTGATATTTTCTAACTATTAATGGACTCCAATTCTTATCTAGAAGTCTTGTTGATGTTGAGCTGTCATCTCTTGCTTGCCCTGCATTTGCATTATTTCCCATATTATTCATACATCTAGTTGTAATCTCTTTTTCCACGTTATTCTCCTTATATTTTTCTTCTGTTGTTGTAAAATAATCTTCGTCTATACAATTACAAGCTTCACCACCACAATTTCCACATACACAATTTATATATGGACCGTCATCATCAGGACTCATAAATTAATCCTTTTTTATTTGTTCCATTCTAATAGAATAGTATCTAAACAACTATCTATAGTCCAAAAATACCTATCTATATGATACCCTAACCAAACATCTTTTTCAAAATTTGAAGCTGGATGAGTAATTAAGTATAATTTAATATTATTATCAAATGCTAACATACATTCCATTAGAGTGCCAATAGAAAGTTTGTGTATATAAGCAACTACATAATCACTTTGAAAAATTAATTCTTTATCTTTCTCTACTATTTCTTTATTACTAACTGGTCTATTAATAACATTATTTTGTTTATCAACTTCAACACCATTTTCTTTTATTGGATCTAAAATTTCAATTTTATCCCCATAATATTTATGACAATAATCTCGATAATCAGTTTCAAAAATACTTCCAGCTATATACACTTTAGGTTTCATTCATTTTCCTCTATTACTTTAAAATTAATTTCTTCTACTATTTTATCTTTAAAAATTAATTCGATTACTGGACATGTTTCATCTCGATATTCATAAAAATTCCAATAATCATTTTCTCCACCACCATCTGCAAACCATGCTACAAATTGTAGTCGTTGTTCATCATCTTCAAAATTCAATTTTAATTCACTCATTTTATTTCCTTTATAATACTCCATAACATGTTCTATACAAAACTTAAAACAAGTGTCCCATCCTTTACCATCAGCATCATAAATACCTTTTAGTCCTTGCTTTGCAGCTTGTCTCACAACTCTTTCAGATTCCCATACACAAATCCAAGATAATGCATCAACTAAAGTTGGTTCTTGACAAGCTCTTTCAGTAGCTTCTTTTATATTCATAATATCACTTTATCTACTATACGTTGTATATCTTTTAAAACTTGTACTGCTTTATCCTGTTGAACAACAACTTTACTTAAATCTCCATAATGCATCTCAAGACATTCCATTAATATTTTTTTAATACCCTCTTCATCTGGACCATATCTTAATGTACTACTTAAATAAAGTTTTTCTAATGCTAATTCTTTTTCTTCAAAATATTTTTCAATTTGTTCTAAAGTCCAATCACCACGTCTAATAGATTTTAATTGTTCTCTATTTCTTTGTAAATCAAGATCATGTTCTATTAAAATCATTTCAACTTCATTTAAAAGTCTTATAATATGATAAGCAAATTTAACATCATAACCATATTTAGCAATAGTATCCATTCGTTTAGTTGGATTTCCATTTTGATAAACTTTATTATATCTTGCTTTAAAATTATTAACTTCTAAATCATCAAATTTATAAGAAATTTCATCAAATTCTTCCATAGAAATATGATAATCAATACCTAATTTTTTACAATGATAAACAAACCAATGAACATTTTTATTTCTACATTTATTCAACTGTGAATAAGCATAACCTTTAAATGTATGCCATGATTTTTTAGTTAAAAATAAATGTCTATTTTCTCGAACATGTTCACCAACTTGAGTTGAATGTAATATACATCTTCTTGGAACAAAAAGAGAATCTATCATATTTGGATTATTATCCATTACTAATTGAAAATATTTAACAATGTTATAAATAGTTATATCATATTCTTTATCAAAAGTTTTATCCTTAATATGATGTTGCTGATACTGTTCGAATTTTTTAGGTTGTCTACCAAAACCGATTATATATCCATTTAAATGAGGAAAAATAATATCTTTAGGGGGCATACTAAATCCATAAAGATCTACATCTGAAGCATCATTACTACAACCATATGCAATGCTTCCCATCATACATTCATAATGAATATTAGTTTTTAAATGTGAAGGTGGAGTAATTAATCCACGACTTGTTAGTTTATCTACTGTACTCATTTTTCTTCCTTTTCATATTTTTCATATTTTTTATGTGTTAATTCCCACATAACATTTGTAATGTTCATCAAATGTTCTACATCCAATATATTGTCATCTATTAAATCATATAATAATTTTCTTGATTCTTCGATTTTATCTATATCACTTTGTGGTACTAATACTAATTTAGTCATAGTGTTTCTCCTCTTTTATTACATAACCAATTAAATCAGCAACACCTTCACCATTTCCACCAGCATAACGTTTACAAGAATGAACATTTACCATTGTTGGTGGCAACCCAATATCAAGTTTCATTTTAAAATCAAATACAACATGTATTAATATTATTTTAGCATTTTTTATACTTATCATACCATCTGTAAATATTTCACCACATTGTCTACATTTATATTGAAATAAAGCTTCTTTCATTTTTCACCTTTCTAAAAAAAATGGGATAATATTTCATATCCCATTTTATTTTACTTTCCTGTTAATATAGTATTAACAAATTGTTTTAATTTATCATAAGTATTATATTCTTGTCCCATATTAACAATATATTCTAACATCATATTTTGAAGATTACCAATATCTGGACCTGGTTTTAATGCAAATTCATTAATAATATCTCCACCTTTAAATGCTAAATCATGAATATTAAAACCTCTGTCCTCATGAATTTCTGAAGTTAATTGTGTAATCATATCAATCCATTCTCTTAATTTAAAATTTTCTCTAGCGAGATTTGCTTTTCTATCCGCCATTCTTAATCTAAGAAAATCTTCAATTATAACTCCACGGTCATCAAAACGTTTAAGTAATCTTCTAATTGCTTTTGGACTCATTTTTTGAATCGAATTCATATGTGATCTAACTAATCCAGTGATTCTATTAATTTCATCAGTTGAAAAAGTTAAAATTTTTAACTCTTCTAGTAAAAGATTTCTACCCTCAATTTCATGTCCAATGAAATGACCATCTTTAAAACTCTTTGGTTTACCAACATCATGTAAATAACCAGTTAATTTTAAAATCGGATCATTAGTAGAAATAGAATCTCCAGCATACATACAATGTTCAAATACATCTTCTTTATGATATTTACCATGAGTATGTTTATAACAAGAATCTAAAGTAGGGAAAATATACTTCAAGGCACCTATTTCTTGTAATGTTTCAAAAAATTTTGATGCTTTCTTTATTTTCATTGCTTTAAGAATTTCAAGTCTAATTCTTTCTCGAGCTATTTCATTCATTTTACCATCTGCAACAGCTTTACGAAGTGCATCAAAAGTAAATATATCAAATTTACCATTGATTTTAGCAAAGAATCTACAAGCTCTTAAAATTCTAACTGGATCTTCATCTATTCTTTTTCTTGGAACCCCAACAAAATTAATAACTCTATTTGCTAAATCTTCCCTTCCTCCATGATCATCAATTAATTCTCCAGTTAATTCACAAAAAGCCATAGCATTAACTGTCAAATCTCTTCGACCTAAATCTTCATGAATTGTATCAGCAAAAGAAACAATACAAGTTGAATCTATATACCTATCATGTCTAAAGGTTGCAACTTCATATCCTTCAACTAAAATAACACCAAAAGATTTTCCGACCTGTTTGACTTTACAATCTTTAAACAACTCCATAACTTTATCGGGAGTTGCTTCAGTGACAACATCATAGTCATCAGGATTATTACCAAGTAACATATCTCTAATACCACCACCCACAATATAGGTATCGCAGTTATTATCACACAACCGTCGTACAATATCTAAATGATCCATTCTCCCTCCTAAAAAAATAATTAATAAGTTTTATATCATTAATTAATATATATAGTAGGTTTTTATTTACGAGATATAATTTTGCCTGCTTCTTTCTCCTTAATTTTTTCTTCGCAAATTCTCCAAAACATATCAATTTGTTTTTGAATATCTACTTTAGATTTTATCATTAATTCAGGATTATCATAAGTTATAACTCTATCATCAGTTCCTTCATCGTATAATTGAAACCAAATAAGAACTATTGCGTTCCAAGCAATTTGACTTAAATGTAATGCTCCACTATCGACATCTATATCTTCACCAGTAGTAAATGCTTTAATATGACGTTTCATAGAACCAATACATCTTTTCCATGAAAAACCATCTCTCCAATTTTCATCATTATATTTAATAGCACCATGAGTGAATATTTCAACTATTTTTTCTATAGCGTCGTCTGGCATTAAATCCCATCTAAGTTTCATATAATCATATCTTACTGCTTCACCAGTTTTTTGATTTCTTTGTAATTCTTCACCTATCTTTCTTTGCTTCATTTCTTAATTCCTCATTTGTTTTCATTACTTGTTTTAATAAATTAGATTTAAATCCTTCTGATTTAGCAGCATGATATATAGCAGAAATATCTTTTGGTAAACATTTTCCACCATAACCTAATTTATTTTCAAATACAATAGTTGAACCTCTTTCACATCTTTTATCAAGTAAAAACAATTCTCTAATTTCTTTATAATCACATTTAAATTGTTTAGCTATTCTGGAAAATTCATGACAAAATGCTACCTTAGTTGCTAAATAAGAATTCTCCATATACTTAACTAATTCTGCTGTTGTTGAATCTGTTTGAATATATTGACAATAAGGACCTAAAACTGGAGTAAAGAAATCAATAATATGATTAGTATCTTTTCTATTACCTCCAAATATCATAAATTCATGTAACTTCATATCTGTTGAATGAGGAATTCCATTCCAGTATGGAGTTGGATAATTTCCTTCACCAATATATTCTGGAGAAAAAACAATTTTTTTACTATAAATTAAACTCAATGCTTCAGTTGTGCCTGGAGAAACTGTTGATTTAATTAAATAATATGGAGCGTTTGATTCACGTATAACTTTACTTACTATAGTGGTATCACATGATCCATCCTCTCTCATTTCAGTAGGAACACATACAACAGCTAAATCTGATTGATTAACAGTATCATAATTATCACCAATTTCTTTAATTGATACTTCATATTTATCTTTTAATAATTTAACCATTGATTGACCAACATACCCATTTCCAATTACACAAACTTTTTTCATTTTTTAAATTCCCTTATTGTAATGTTAGTATGATCTATACACCATTCAAGTGATGGATCATATATAGTATTCTTAATTAATACAATTTCTTTTATACCAGCATTAACACAAGCTGAATAACATTGAGTACAAGGAGATACATCAGCATTCATATAAAGAGTTGATCCTTTAGTTGCTATACCTAACCGAGCCGCAGCTACTATACAATTTTTTTCAGCATGTACAGCATTACACCACTCTAATCCTTCTCCAGATGGAAAACCTAAAACTTTTCTTGGACAAACTTTTTTCTCAACAGCTTCAGCAACTAAACTACCAGCTATACCTCTATGGTTCCATTCTGTCATCATAATAGGATCATTGTATAATCTTTCAACACATTCTGGAATTCCTCTTGCTGGACCATTATATCCTGTGCAGATAACAATATTATCTTTAACTAATATTGCTCCAATTTGTCTTGAATGACATTTGGAATTAGATCCAGCTGCTATACATAAACCTAAAAAATACTCATCCCAATCCATTTAACTTTCCTTTATCATATATATTAATAACTAAGCGTAGCTTTTAAAATAAGCTATTGTTTATAAATCACCATACCCTGAAAGTATTTCATGTTCTCCAATACCTCTTTTATCTAACATTTTTAAAATATTTTCTTTTGATAATCCAGTTAAAGGTGCTTGTATTTCAATTGGTTTTGGACCAGCAAATTTAAATGCATCATTCATTGCAACAATATATTCTTGATAACAATCTGGAAATAAATTTAATCTATCATCCCAATCACTACCAATCCAAATCATTTCAATACCTTTACTCTCAGCTATACTAAATGCTATACTAAGAAACATAGTATTTCTTCCTGGCACATACATTTCATGTACTTCTCCAGTTTCATCTTTAACTCCATCTCCAGTCAGTCCACTATTTATATTTAAATCTTTTAATTTAACAATTTGATAATCTATATCATCTTTTAATAAATGACTTCTTGCAAAACTTAATTCTTCTTGATGTAATTGTTCATAATCTATCATTATACAATATGGATTTAAATCTAATTCTTTTGAAAATTCTAACATTAATCTTGAATCAGCTCCACCAGAATACAAAATTACCAAATCATAACTTTCTTTTTTCATTGTTGCTTCCTTTTTTGTTTTTATTTATTTGTTCCTTAAAATAAAGAAAAGTTCCTTATTTTAAACATTAACTACTATATATATTAATATTTGAATAAAAGAAGGTTTGTTTTAACTCGGTCCTTCTGTAGTATTGGGTACATACATAGCAGAAATTAAGCCTATTCCCGGTAGGACTAAATACCATAGCCCTGTTACCCAATGGCTTTGGATTATTATTTAAGAATAGATGCCGAGTATTTTAATTAATTATTTATTAAGGAGGTCCTACATGACCGCAGCTAAAAAAGAAAAAACCGAAGAAAAAACAGAGAATCTGGATGAAATTAATCTGTCCGCAGAAAAGAAAGCAAAGAAAAAAGCAAAACAGGCTGCCTGGAAAGAATACAAAAAATCCTGTGAAGACATTGATGGTGAATTTAAAGAAAAGAAAGATGAGTATTATAAAACTCATAATTCTAAAACAAAGAAAACCATTATGTGGGCTATTGGTGGTGTTGTCGTTGTCGCAACTGCAACAGTCGGCGCCATAGCTTATCTTGGTACCAATGCCGATACAGAAAATGCAACTGAGACAGATGATTTCTAAAATCTAAAAAAATAAGGATCTGTTTTAATAACACATCCTTATTTTTTTGTTTTAAAAATCGAAAAGCTATATATATTAATATTTAATAAGAAGGATATTATTTATTAATTTAATTAAGGAGAAATATTATGTTAAGTCAAAGGCAAGCAAACTCCATTATTAATGATGAAGGCAAACAAAATTTTTGGGGTGTTTGGGCACAAGAAGAAACATATGAAATGATTACAGATAATTATTTCCAAATGTTAACTATTTATCGTATTATTGTCAAAGAAGAAAAAGAATTTGATAAGATTTACAAAAAAGCACAAAATGCTAAACCCAGAGCAAAAGCTGAAATTAAAACCATTGTTAAAAACCTGCGAAACGATTTAAAATTTATTAGTGATGAAGATGAACGAAAAGCTGAGGAAAAAGCTGCTAATAAGAAAATCATTAAACAAGAAAACATTATTAAAAATTGTAATTATATTCTTGAAGAAGCTGAAATAGATATAATTATAGAAACACCAACAGAAACAAAGGTATTAACCCATACTCCAATAGTACAGTTTGTATTGGAGCATAGAAAATTCTTTGAAAAGGTTGATAGATGTGATTGTTGGTCTCGTAAAAAGATTGGGAAAATTGGCAATAAAGTTATTAAAGGTTGGTTATGGCCAATAAGAAAAACCTTTAATAAATTAAAAAAATGGGATAAAGAGGACACATCTCATCTTGATAAAGTTTTAAATTTTGTAAAAGACTGGGAAGATAAATTTGAAAAAAGTATTACTAATCCCAGTTAATACAATTTCTAAATATAAGTCTTACTCAAGGCTTATATTTTTTAACCAAATTTTAATATTTTTTTTACAAAGATTATCAAAAGATAATTCATTATCTATAACTTCTGTAATATCATTTTTATATTGTTTATATTTACTTATTGAATCTATAATTTTTCTTGCAGCATTTTTACTATTAATTACAATTACTCCTTTTTCTTTATATAAAGGGAGTAATCTAGTTTGCTCACTTAATAATAATGGTGTTTTTGTCGACATTATTTCAGTTACAATTCTGGGACATCCATCTTGTTTATTAGACATACATAAACCAAAACGACTTCTATTTATAATATCAACCATATCCGGTCTTGATATACTACAAAGAAAATCAATATTAGTCACACCATTCTTATTACAATATGTTCTTAATTTTTCGGATTGATTTCCACAATGAATTATTTTTAATTTTTTAAGAAATGGTGATGATCTTATTATTTGAACAAACTCTTCTTGTCCTTTATATACCCATTGTGTATTATTACATGGCCAACAAATATCCCATGTATATTTTTTACTGTATTGTTTGAATATTTTAGGAGAAGCTGTTTTATAAAAAGGAAGGTTTTTGAATTGTTTTTGATAATCATTTAAATCTTCTTGTAAATAAAAATCATATTTACCCCCAAATTGAGGGTATACTCTTTTTCCAGTTCCAAGATATAAACTTGTACCCATTTTATTTTTTTGTATTAATTGATCATATTCTTGAAACCCACCCCTAAATAAAGAGATAGTAGGAGATGGGAACTTTGTTGTTTCTAAGAAACTTGTTACCCATCTCTGTATAAACTTTTTACCATTAATATCAAAAACTATATCTTGTCTTTTTTCTTTTGTTAATCTAAAAATAATAACTTCATCAAAATAATTATTTCTTAATAACCAAATAGGAAATAATAAATAATAATCATGACATTTATTTTCAAATTCTTCTAATGTTTTATATTTGTGATAGTACTCTAACGCTGTAATATTGGATCTAAATAAATAGAATCTTTTCAATTATTACTCCTCTACTAGATTTCTGGTTCCTTTTAACATTTCTTTAGTAATACTCAAATCTGAACATGTCCATGCATCCCACAAGTATTTTTGAATATATTCATAACTAATATAACCATATCCATTTTCACCCCAATTAGTACCCCAACTATTTTTAAATTTAATTAATCTTGTTGTATTATCAAATCCTACAGCACAAATAGCATGACCACCATAAATCTCAGTAGGATTAACTGGATCTAATATAATACCATCCATTCCTGGGAAAAAGAATTCATAAAAACAAGGTATTCCAATAGGCACTGGTCCATTAACTAGCGCTGCTTTTAATTCTGTTAGATTATTAATTCTCCAATACTGATCAATTAAAGACCATCTGGCTACTAAACTAGCCCATCTTTTTGGTTCACCAAAATCAACATCATCATATGGCCATCCAGTTTCTGTAGGAACACCAATTTTTTGCAATACCTTCATAGCATATCTAATAGAGGTTCCTTCTTCTCCTGGCCACGCATCTATCTCTTTACTCATCCAATAAACCCAAGATTCAGAAAGATCATATTTTTTACCTTTACGATGATCTTTTTTACCTTCTTGAACTTCTAATAAATGTTCTTGTTGTTCTTGAAACTCTTTCATAGCTGTAACAGCAAAACCAACACAACTTCCTAAATGACCTTGGTTTCTAATAGCTGACATTTTATTTGTATGATCTATTCTAGATGGTACTTTTAATTTTTGTTTTCTTATATCTATTAAAGATCCTTTAAATTTTTGATCATTTTTATCTTTTGGGTCTCTACGATAATTCAAAGGAAACTTTTCTAATAATTTTTTTGTAGACATCGGTTGGTTTGGTTTTCTTGACAATAATTGTTTATTCCCATGTTCACCATATACAATATTATCACAATGAATTCTGTCTGTTATATCCATAATTTATTCTCCATTTATTTTAAGTATAATCCACTTTACATATTTTTTCAGTATCTTTATCTAAAATAAAATCTCTCGGCCATGTTTCCCATGTAAGACTATTATTAAATTTTCCTTTGTATCCTGCTGCTCTATAAGCTAACGATATTAAATTACTACAAAACAAAGGTTTTTGAATAATATCTACATCAGATTTATTTAAATCTTTACCTTTTAATATTCTAGTTTTATGTACTAACCTTTTCCATGCAGTTTTAAATAAATCAGAACCTGAATATGATAAACCTTTTTTCTTATTTAAAAAAGAAATAGCATTTCGTTTTTGACTTTCCGTAGCATTAATAGGTCTTATTAAAATAGCTTCTACACGACCTTTAAACATTTCAACAACTGGCATAGTTTCAACTTTATTTTCCGCTGATGTTTTGATAACTCTTAAACCATATCCACCTACTAGATTATTATTTAAAACTAACTTAGAAGTTGTATAAGGAATCCCTTGAAAAGTAGCCATTAAGGTCGCTATGATTTTAGCTTTGGATGTTTTTTGAAATTGTTTTTTATTAGAAAAAGATACAATTATATCTCCTGGTTGTATTCTAGCTATAAATTCTTTTTTAGTAACTTTACGAGTAGATTTAATTATTTTTCTAGCTTTTGGTGTTGTAAAATAAGTTAGTTCACTTAATGATATATTTCCTTCTAAATATAACTCTGTTAATATATCATATTGTAAATCCATTTATTTTATCCTTGCTTGTCTTGGATCAAAGTTCATTAATTGATTATACTCTACTTCCATACATCTTAATCCAATTATAGATAATGAATGTAAAGTAATAAAATTTCCATTAATTTTATTTGGAGATAGATCTATATTTGGAATCCCAGGTTTTCTTTTAAAATCAATAGTATATACTTTAGCTATTTCTGACCCTTGAAAAAATTTATTTAACATAAATCTAATAGAATCAATTTTCATTTTTCTACCAAATTCACATAATATATGAAAACTAGTCTTCCCTGTAAATCTTATAGAAGCTTTTCTTACTAATGGCATTTTATCCATAACATAATTAAAAGTATCCAATGTTGCTTTCTTTGCCCATCTAAAACCATCATTTGGATCTATATCAATATCTATAATTCCTATATTTTCATAACTACTCATTGCAGAATAAAAACCAATAGTTCGTCCTGTTATAACATCGTTATAATTTTGTGGAGTAAGACGAATAGTTGTTCCGCCTAAATTTTTTCTTCTAATAATTGGTTGATTTATTTGAGTCAAAATTAAGGCGGAAAGATTTCTATTTTTTGTAGATAGTAAGAATTGAGGTTTTACTTTTTGATAGTAATTCCAGACTTCTTGTTGAGTGAGTCCTTTTGGATAATATCTATTCTTTATTACAATTGTTGATGGATTCTGAGGTTCGCTCATATACTTTTCCTTTTAAATTTAAGCAAATGCCATATAAATATATTTATTAGGATAACCATTAATATCAGAGTCATAATTTTGTATTTGAAAACCAGTAGAAGTAAATTCAACTTTATATTTATCATTAGCATTTTCTGCATCATTTCCATTAGCTAATAATGCTTGATTTACTATATCTTGTCCATCACGAATAGAATCAATCATTACCCAATCACCACTAGTACTTGCATTTTTAATAATAAGCATAGATGGTTTAAAACCACAGGTAACAATTGGACCATTAGAATTTGAATTTCCAATGTATGATCCAAAATTACTGAGCCCACTAACTTCACTAAAAGCATAACAAACATAATCTTCATTGGGATAATTTACTTGACTATCAAAACCACTTAAATATATTTTTGTGCTATCTGGTGTTGTAGTATCCCAACAATTATCTAGCCAAGATGGAGAATTTGTATCTAAACTTAACAATTGGTCGTTACCTAATTCACTTGAATAAACAGCCCAACTTTCATCTGGATTTGTTCTTTGTTTACATATAACTATTTTAGGAGCAGCACCTAAGGAATGTTTAATAGCTCTATTTTGAGTGCTACCTTCATATGTAATTATACTTAAACCAGAATCTTTTGAATAACTCTCATCTTGTGGTTTTCCGTCACCATTATCAGAATATCCTTCTATATCAGCTTTCCAACACCAAGCTACATAAGGTTCTACAACTGTATTATAATTATTATCATTTCCTAAAGTAAAACCATCCGAGTCAAATGATTTCAATCCATCAGTTTCCATTGTTTCATTATTATCTATATTAGATTTTAATTCCAAAGTAACTCCACGAACAGAATCAGTTAAAACATGACCTACTGTATTAGTTCTCCGTTTAATCCAAACTAAATCTGGTTGAAATCCAACTCCTGTTATACTTCTATTTGAACCACCGTCACCTGTATATATAATTGTTTTAAACCCTGGAACTAAACTAGAATAAAATTGTTTCCAGCTATCACCTATATTAATATAAGCTTCATCTATATCCTTCCAAGAGTCACCTACATTTATTTGCATACTGTCGACATCTTTCCAACTATCACCAATATTTATTTTATTATCTGAATTAGCCATTACATTCTCCTTAAGCAATATACTTAATAAATATTGAACCTATAGTAGTAGTATTAGCTGCAGGAGGAGTACCAGTTCCATAACAAACATTAACAACTTGAGCAAGAGAAGGTGTACCATGATCACTAACAATCAAAGGTCCAGTCATTGTATCTCCACCTTTTTCTACTTGTGGAGCATTTATTACATTTCCTAAACCAACATCATCTTTATCAACACCATGTGGATTATTACTCAATCCTCTATGAGTAGTATTACTTCCTACTGCTGATGTAAAATCAGTATTTGGAACATTTCCTAAACCAATATCATCGTTATCTAATACGACAGTACCTACATGACCATTAACAGATTGTACAGTATCACCAGGTGTTAATAATTCTGTATAATCTCCCATAGTTCCTGCTGTTCCACCATTATTAATATAAGTTCTACTTTCATCAGTTCTGACTACAACATCACCTTCTTCTGTAGTTAAAGCTAAATGTTCAACCTCACTAGAAGCGGTATATGTAGAAGTAATTGAAAGTGGTGGTAGTACATTACCTGGTAAAGTGCCATTTTCTACATTATTTGCAACGGTACAATTAGTATTAGGAACATTCCCTAACCCTACATCGCCCGCATCTAAGTTATCTACTTGTCCTACAAACTCAATTCCGTGAATTTTCATAATTTATTAAACTCCTATTTAATTTATTTTATTGCGCAATAAACTAATTTTTCAGATAATTGATCATTGCTTTCTAATGCAATACCAATTTTATAAACTAATTCTAATTCACCATATGCTTGTCTAGCACATCCAGCACCAGCAGAAATAATTGGTTGTCCTTTTTGAACTTTACCAACCACCTTTACAGGAACCTTACCAGTAAGACCAACAATTACACTATTAGTTAAATCTTGGTTCATAATATAACCAGCTTTATCTGAAACAATACCTATTACATTACTAGCTTTTTCTATAACACATTCTTGAGCTTCATACTCACCTTCAGTACAAGCACTAACAAGTGTACCAGTTTCTAATGCTTCATCAGCACAAGTATATTTTTCTGCTAAATCAGCATAGTTTGATTGTGTTACAGTAGCAGTAATAACATTAGCTGCAAAATTACCAGATGCATCACGTCTAACAACTGTATTAACATCATTAGCTGCTGAAGAATTATAACCATCTAAAAAATCTGCATCTAAACCAGAACCGGAACCATCAACTGTTTTAATCGCAGTTAATAATTCATTAGCTGTCATATTAACATCGGCACTAGCTTCAATACCATTAAGTTTACTTAATAATGCAGAGGTAAAATCTTCATGTGTTCTAACATATGTTGCACCATCTAATACTTCATCTTGATTTAAAATAACTGAACCAGTTTCACCATTTACAGATAATACAGTATCAGTAGGAGTTTGTAATTCTGTAAAATCAGCCATAGTTCCAGCTGAACCACCATTATGAATATAAGATCTACTTTCATCAGTTCTAACTACAACATCACCTTCTTGTGTAGTTAAAGCTAACTGAGCTGCTTCATTACCAGCAGTATATGTGGAAGTAATTGCAATTGGTGGTAAAACAGCACTTGGTAAAGTACCAGTTGTAATATTACTTGCATTAGAAAAATCCAAATTTGGTACATTACCTAACCCAACTTGAGTTTTAGTAACTGAATGTGGATTATCAGTAGCAATTCTATGAGCATTATTACTAGCAACATCTCCTGAAAAATCAGTATCAGGCACATTACCTAATCCAACTTGGGTTTTAGTAACTTGATGTGGATTATTAGTATTCGCCCCATGACCAGAATCTCCACCCGATAAAGTATCAAATTGAACTTGAATATTAGAAGTTACACCATTAAGGTAGCTCATTTCTTCTTGATTAACCCCAGATGCTGTCTCACCTGCCATTTCTATACCATAAAACTTCATAATTTATTTCCTCTCTATTTAATTAAAATTATCTATTACTCATTTTTTTATTTGTTCTAAATAATTTATGTTATTTATTATTTTTTATATTTAACCCCATTTTGCAGTACCACCTGTATTATCATCAACATACTTCTTAGTTGCTAATGATTCATCATCATTACCCATATCAGAATGATCACTTAATTTAGCTTCACCATCAACTTCTAATACAGCACTTGGAGAAGCAGTACCAATACCTACATTTCCTGATCCATCCAAAGTTATAATTTCACCAGAACCATCATATATATGCATCTTATCAAAACTATTATTACCAAATATCATATTATCATTTATATCTACATATAAAGTATTTCTTCTTGATCCTCCGGTATCTCTAAATTGTATTTTATCATCATTATCTAATGCAAGAGAACCAGCAATATCTAAAGCAGTTTCAGGATTGGTTTTTCCTATTCCGATTTGACCAACACTATCGACTTTTAAAGCTGGGTTTGGTGCCCCATCAGAAGCAGATAATTCAGAATGTCTATGTAAAGAATCAGCCATTACGTCACTAGATAATGTATTCAAATTAGTATTTTTTGTATCAGTTAAATCATTATGAGTTCTAACATATGTAGCCCCATTTCCTACATCATCTTGATTTAATATAACTGTTCCTGTTGCTCCATTTACAGTTAGTACAGTATCAGTAGGAGTTTGTAATTCTGTAAAATCAGCCATAGTTCCAGCTGAACCACCATTATGAATATAAGATCTGCTTTCATCAGTTCTAACTACAACATCACCTTCTTGTGTAGTTAAAGCTAACTGAGCAACCTCACTAGCAGCAGTATATGTGGAAGTAATTGCAATTGGTGGTAAAACAGCACTTGGTAAAGTACCAGTTGTAATATTACTTGCATTAGAAAAATCTAAATTTGGAACATTACTAAGTCCAATTTGTGTTTTAGTAACTGTATGAGGATTATTACTTAAACCTCGATGAAAAGTATTATTAGCAACATCTGTTGTAAAATTAGTATTAGGAACATTACTAAGTCCGACTTGAGTTTTTGTTACTATATGTGGATTATTTAAATCATTTCTATGACCAGTATCTATAATATTATTTTCACTGATATTATCTAATTGTAATTGTATGTTAGCAGTTGAATCTTTTAAAAATTCTATTTCTTCAGCAGTAACTCCATTTACTGTCCCTACTAAATTTATATCATGATGATCCATAATTTATCAGCTCCTATAATTTAATAATACTACTTTATTATTTGTTCTATAATTTTTGAAATTCGTTCGGAAGATTTACCATCATTTAACTTTTGATATTGTTCAGGAAAATTATTTTTAATTGTTTTATTATTCATAGTCTTTTTAACAAGATTTATAATATCCAAATGTTTCGGTTTCACTAAAGTATTTGTACCATATTGAATAGTATATTGTATATTTGTTGTATCTCGAATAGAAATACAAGGAATATTTAATATTGAGGTTTCTTGTTGTATTCCATCAGAATCACTAATAACCGCTTTAGCAGTACTTAAATAAGACATAAACTCAAAATAACCAGTTGGAGAACAATGATCTATAGTTGCTAAATTCCCCCACAAATTAAATTCTTTAATCATTTTTCTTGTTCTTGGGTGTAAAGGAAATATAATTTTAATTTGTTTACTTAATATTTTTAAAGCTTTTAAAATTTCTTTTAAATTTTCTTTATTATCAACATTAGCTGGTCTGTGTATTTCTACTAATATATGATTACCAATTTTTGATTTATTATCAATATAATATAATAAATTATCTATCATTGGATCACCTACAAGAAAAATTTTAGAACTTAATATACCTTCATTTAAAAGATTCCTTCTATCCTGTGGAGATATTGGAAATAAATAATCGCTAATAGAATCAGTTACAATTCTATTTATTTCTTCGGGCATCTTTCTATCACCAGATCTCATACCAGCTTCTTGGTGAGCAATAGGAATATGTAATTTACTTGCCACTAAAGCTGCTGCCATTGTAGAATTAACATCACCAACAACAACCATTAAATCTGGTTTATGTTGTAAGAAATATTGTTCTAATTTAATCATTATCTTTCCAGTCTGTTCTCCATGTTCACCAGACCCAACTTCAAGATGAGCAATTGGTTCTTTTAAACCAAATTCCTCAAAAAATATTCTATTCATATTATAATCATAATGTTGACCTGTATGAATAATTTCATAATCTAAATTATCTTTTTCAAATGCTCTTGTTAAAGCTGCTATCTTAATAAAATTTGGTCTTACTCCACCGATTAAATATATCATTACTGAGTTGTCCTTATTTTTTCTACTAGTTTAATAGCCTTTTTAGATTCGGTTATACCAAATCCATTTCCTTTAAGTATCTCATTATATGAAGTAGTATGGAGTTCTGAGAAGACATTATCAAAGTTTATTGGTTGATTATTAACCAACATATTTCTAAAAAATTTTAAACTTTTTCCAGGTAAATCTCTTCTATTAATTGAAAGACGCCATTTAACAGTTGCTCTTTCTAAATATAAAGTTCCAATTGAATATGTATTAGTTTTATCTATAATATTAAATTTAACTACATCTCCAAATAAATAAATTAAAATATCAAAAAAGTGGATTCCAATATTAGTTTCTATTCCGCCAGATTTTTTAATATCACCTTTCCAACTTTGATGATACCAATTCCCACGGGGAGTCACATAATCTAAAACTACATTATTATATTCAATATTTTCAATTTGTTTTTTTAACTTTATAATTGCTGGGTGTAATCTTAATTGTAATATTGAATATACTTTCTTATTTGTTTCTGCTTCAATTTGTTCTAATTGTTCTAAATTTTCCAATGTTGTAGCTAAAGGTTTTTCACAAATAACATTTGCACCTAATCTCATTCCTAATTTACAATGTGATTCATGTAAATAATTTGGAGAACAAACAGAAATATAATCTAAATTTTCATATTTAACTATATGTCGATCAAATTGTTCTTGTGTAGTAAAAAATTTACAATCTGGAAAATAACGATCTAATATTCCTACTGAATCATGTTTATCATAAGCAACAACGAGATTATTACCAGTATCTTTTATTGCTTGTAAATGACGAGGCGCTACATAACCACCAACACCAATAATACCAAAGTCCATTAATTTTTCCTCTCATTTATTTTTTTAGCAGGATTGCCACCCCACACTTCATATGCTGGTATATTTTTAGTTACAACAGATCCTGCACCAATAATAGCACCATCTCCAATTTTTGATATACCAACTATTAAAGAATTAGCTCCTATAAAAGCGTCTCTACCTATTTCTAAATTAACAGGTATAATTTCTTGTATTTTATGTCTTAAACCTCTTGAATGATTCCACAAATGTTTATGAGTAAATATTTTAACTCCATGGTTAATATGAGCATATTCTTTTAAAGTAACATCTCCAGTTAAATCTAAAGTAGCAGAATATTCAATAGAAGCATTTTTATGTTTTATTAACTTACCTTGATTAATATTTTTATGAGCATTAAATGTTGAATAGGTTTTTGTTTTATCTTTTATCATTAATTAAAACCTCTTATTTCTATATATATTAATAACTAAGAAGAAGATTAAACTGTCCGAATTATTGCTGGGTGACAGTCTAAAATAACTAGCAAATATTTAATTTAAATCTCTGGACTAGTACGTATCCTCTATAAGTAAACACACCATAATGGTTGAGGGAATCCAGAATAATAAAGGAGATTTACCATGAAATATTTTACAACTTTAGTAATGGCTATTATATTTAGTTTAACTTTATCTTTTAATACATCTTTTGCAGGTAATGATAAAAACCATAAAGATAATGGTAATCATTATGGTTGGGATAAAAAATGTAATTGTGATTGTCAAGTTGATATAGAAGCACTAACTATTGTTATTCGTGCTGCTGTTAAAGCAGAAATGGATGAATATCGTGCTGACCAACTTGAAGAATCAAATCAAAAACTCGCAACAACTACAGCTTTTGTAGAACCCGAAGTTATGACTGTTATGTCAAATGATACAGATTTTACTGAAGCATTGGTTGAGGTCCCTGCAGAAGAAATGGATCCTCGAAAATTTGCTCTTCAGATTAATGATGATGATCATCCCAACTATCCTGGTAGAATGGGAATAGAAATTAATTTTCATAGTGATAATGAAGAACTTAAACAAGCTCTCCGTGATACAGGAGATGGTTTTTATAATATAACTATTTCTATGATCACTCCTTTAGATGAAGAGATTATTCTTCATGCAGATGTTTTAACAGAAAATATTCAAAAGGATTATAGAGAACTTTACTTTAACCAAAAATAAGGTTTAATAATCTTCTTCTAATAAATTAAAATAGAACTTTACATTCTATTTTAATTTTTTTGTTTTTAATATTTCTTCTTGAGAAACTTTTCGTATAAGTTTAGCTGGATTTCCATAATATAAATATTCTGGTAAAGTATCTTTTGTTACTAATGAACCAGCTCCTATATAAGAATTACGACCTATTCTTATACCAGGACATAAAGTACAACCAGCTCCTATTCTCGCTCCATATTCAACATATACAGGTTCTGAGAAATCATTATAATCTCTTTTATAAGCTATTTTTTTTGTATTTGTAAATGTAGTTCGAGCACCAACAAAAACATAATCTTCAATTATTGTATCTCTACAAACATCTGAAAATTGATGAATATTTGTATTTGATCCGATCATTACATCTGCTGCTATAAAACAATGAGCTCTAATTTCTGAATAATCCCCAATTACAGTTCTTGGTCTTATAACTGCAAAATGACCAATATAACAATTTTCACCTATAAAAGCACCTGGTTCTATAATAGCTGTTTTTTCTATTCTAGTCGTCATCAACATATGTCCTTGTTATAGCTGCTGTTTCTAATTTGATATGAGGAAATTTTGCTAAATTATCTTCTTCAATATAATGATTTCTTACGCCCTTAAATAAAAATGTTCTATTATTTGGATTTTGAGGATTATTAGCTGTAATTACTTCATCAAAATCTATATACTTTTCATATCTCTTAAACCAATCTCTTGCTTCAAATTTTCTATATTCATCTTTCTTTTGATAATTAGTCACGGAAAAAATAACAGTAGTCTCTTCTTTAATATTATTAAGAATTTTTTCGTCTCTTTTATATTTTTGAAGTTGATTAAGTAATATCACAGTTGTCATTTTTTTAAAATAATGAAAGTTTTTAGTGATATCTCCAACCATAAATCTATAACCAAGGTTTCTTGATTTAGCTTGTTTTATTAAATTAACTCGTGCATCCATGCCCATAAAATTTTTTATTTTTCTTTTACGTGCAAGTTTTGCAAAATCACCTTTACCACAATTAATTTCTAAAATTTTTGGTTCTGATTGCTCTATCCAATTAATCGCGTATAATAACAATTCTTGAAAAGTTAGATCTAATGTAATCATATTTTTAATTTCTCTTTTATTATTATTAACATTTCTTCTACTCTTTTACGACAGCTATGATTTTTATGCACAAATTCCATACCTTGTTGTGCTATTTTATCACGTTCAGGCTTATTATTTCTATGTAAATAATATTCTAATTTTCTTCTTAAATCTCCAATATTTTTATATATCACTAAATGTTTACCATCTTTTAAACCAAGTAAAGATAAATCTTCTGGTCTGTCTGCCATAAGAAAACCACCACAAGCTAATGTCTCAGTATACCTCATACTTAATGATTTAAATTTATTATTACTAGTAATTGTTATTGTTGAATTACTAATGGTATTAATTAATTTTTGATGTGTTATTCTTTTAGTAACTACAGGAATACCCATTGTTTTAGCTACATTTTGTATTTTAGTTCTATTTGGATAAATATCATCTCGTGTTGTAAAAGAAGCTAATATTTGTTTTTTTGATAAAAGAAATTTCGGATTCTGATTTTTATAAATATTGGTATCAACACAAAAAGGTAATACTTGTATAGGGTTAGGACAATTAATATTCTTTTCTAATAGACGTTGTGTTAACTGTGTAATACCAAATATTAAATCATATTGATTTCTATTAAAAAATTTATTTTGCCTTGGTAACCCTTCTTCTCTCATATAATCAACTGATACATGAACTTTTGGAATTTTTTTAATTTTATCCATACCTTCAAAAGGTACTGAATATCTCCAACCATAAGTAAATATAATATCAGGAACCCAAGGACAAAATTTTGTAATTACTTGTGATACAGTTAAATTTTTATCAAAATCTGGGTACCCGTCACCCCAATAAAAAACATCAGCTTGTCTTCCTATTTCATTTCTAAATAATTGATGACCCCAATTATATCTATGTATTTGATTTGGTGATAAAAGTAATATTTTCATCATGTGTTCCTTTTTAAAACTTCATTATAAAATTTATAATCATCTTTATTTAATTCTTTAAAATATTCTATTTGTTCTTTGTTTAATTTCTTTTTCCTTTTTGATTTATTAAGTTGAGTAGAATCTTCAATATTAACTCTTGCTTTAAAATCATAACCAAAAAGTTTTCTCATATGCTTCATTGATTTATTATATTTTTCAGTTAAACCAATATATTCAAAATTTTCTATATCACCACCTGTAAAATGAATATAAATATTACTACTTCTTTTACAAAATTCTTCAAACCCCATTTTAATTGCAATACGAGAGTTAGAATAATTTGAAATAAATCTATTTAATGGATCTCTTAATAAGGTTACTAAAGGTCGATTAAGATGGAGATATTTTTTATATGTAAAATGACCCATTATAATTTGATAATCTTGATAATCTTGATCTTCAAAAATTGTATTAGTTTTTTCTAATTTAAAAATTCTATTTCGTTTAAATTCTAATCTATAACTTGTATCATAAAAAAATATATCTTCATACCTATCAATTAAATTATATCTGAGAGTAGTACCACCAGTTCTATAAATATGTACAAAGATAAAAGGTTTCATTTTTAAAATTTACCTCTTTCAAAAAACCATATTCCATTAGAAAAGTGAGTCAATTTTTCTTTTGGAACAAAATCATTTAATGCCTTTTTCACACCTTTCTTATGATAATTAATTCCTAAAACCATACCATTAGTTTTAACTTTCATCATCCAAAGTCGAATATTTTTAAATACCTCTTCATAATGAGAACTTCCTTTTATTAATACCCAATTTAATGATTCATTGCGTGTTCTCTTAGCAGCAGCTTCACTACTCATAAAATAATATTTAATTATATTTTGATATGGTTCAGTTACTTTTTTGAGATTTTTCCTAGCAGCTTTAATATTAAAATATTTATAGTGAGGTGGTTTTCTATATAATACTCCATCTCTTTCTTCCCTTTTCCAAGTATCATAAGCATAATATGTATTCATATCTCCAAAATTTTTACAGATATAATTTGCAGTATCTCCACTATGAGCACCTATCTCAGCTCCAACAGAATGTAAATTATCTTCTAATAAACCAACTAAAACTCTTCCAATTGCGCTCATACTTTATTCTCCTTATAAATCATTTTTCTAGCCATAAAACCTTCTGCAAATATACCCTGTTCATCTGTTACAAGAGAAGCTAAATAAGAATTTTTCTTTTTGACTATATCAACATTTATAGCTCTACATTGTATTTGAGATTTAAAACATTGTAATAATTGATATTTAAAATTAAAATCTATTATTGAAAAGACATTTGGTTGAAATTCATAAGTAGAACCACTATCATAAAAATATGTTGTAATATGTCTTTTTCTACCCACTGCTTTACCTATAGTAGAAGCTCTTACATGATCTTGATGTGTATCTTTTTCAAAAGGAACAAAAATAATACTTGGTCTAAATAAATCAAATGCTTCAACTAAAAAATCCAGATTTTCATCTTTATAACCTTCATATATATGATGAGGACTATTTGGAATTCCTAAATATTTCATACTATCTACTTGTTCTCTTCTACGCATATCTACAGAACCAGTTTTATCTTCATCAGAACTAGTCAAACCAAATATAACTTTATCTCCATTTAACATATGTTTATAAAGAGTTCCACCACAACCAAGCTCAATATCGTCATAATGTGCTCCAATAGCTAATACTGTTTTCATATTAAAAATTCCAACCTTCTTTATAGTCTTTAATTTTCCTTATTGGGTCTCCAGCATAAATTCCGGGTTCTATAATATCATGTCTTACATTTGAATGTTGACCTATTACTACATTATCACAAATTTTAACACCGTGTTTAAATGATGAATTAACTCCAACCCAACAATTTTTTCCTATTTGAACTCTACCACATAAAACACAACCAGGAGTTATCACTGTATGATCATCTATAAAACAATTATGTCCTATATTAACAAGCGAACCAATAGTAACATTGTGACCAATAATAGTTGGTTGTAATACACCTTTATGTATAACTGTATTAGCTCCTATAGTTGTATTTGATTTAACAATTACATAAGAAATATGTTTTAATTGTTTTTTAACTCCACCTGGAGTATGATACAAATGTATACCTTCACTTTTTAAATCAACCGTATCATGTATAAAACTTGAAGAATGTATTTGAGAACCATCTAATTTATAATCTTTAAAAATGTAATTATGTACTTCTCCAAAAACATAAGCAACATCATCAACTGGATAAAAATTTTCATATTCAGATCTAAAACTTGTAGGTATTAAAGATTTTGATATTACAATATGAATATTAGATATATCTTTATTAATCAATTTTAAATATTTTTTTGATTTAATAAAAAATAAACCATTTGGAAAGAGATCTAAAACAGAACCAGTAGTATTAAAAAATTTTCTATTATATAATTCGATTAATTGTTCAACTATTTTTTTATCTTCCATACTATCTTAATCCTTTAAATTTAGCTGGTTGACCTACATATATACTTGCAGGTGTAACACAATCTTTATTAACATAAGACATTGCACCAATAACTGCATCATTTGCTATATAAATACCAGAATTAATAACAGCCGCTGTTCCAATAAATGCACCCGTTGATATTTTAGTTATTTTACCTGAGTTTTTACCATCAGGATCACTATAAATAGTCATAACATTTGGAGAAATAAAAACATCATCTTCAATTACAACATTTTTAGCAATAGTAGCTCCGTATCTAATCGTACAATTTTTACCAATAATATTGTCACCTGATGATCTTACATAACTATCTATAAAACACCCATCACCAATTATTGTTCCTTTTTTCAATAATACATAATTTTCAATAGTAACATTATCTCCAATAAATACACCTTCTTCAATTACACAACAATCCCCTATACGAACATTTTGCCCCTTCATAACTTTTGTTTTAGTAGATGTTTGTTTCATTTTTTATTTCTCCCATTTTAAAAATTCACATCCTTTTGGTTTTTGAAAACCAATTTTATCTTTCCACGCTTGACCTTTTCTTCCATCTATTAATCTCGGTTCACCAGGATTTGCAAATATAGCATATTTCCACTTTTTAATAACAGGTCTCATAAATTTTTTAGAAACTCGAAATTGCTTTTCTGGATTTTGTTCATCTATCATTCTTGGTAATGCTTCATCTATAAATTCTTTTTTAATTAATATTGGATTCAACCCGAATTGTTTTTTCCAATCTCTTGCAAGATAAAATCCTTCTTTGTTATAAACCCACTTACATAAAAATGTATTCATATATTTTCTATTACGAGGAGTTCTATCTTTATATAATCTCAATGAAGATATTTTTGGATGGTTTTGTAAAATCCGAATCATTTTATTAATATCTATTTTTCTTAAAATATCAACATCATCTTCCCAATGTAAAATATATGGAGCAGTTGCTTGACTCCAAATCCATTTAACAGCTTTAGGAAATGATGGTTCTTTAGCAATATTATAAATAACATTTGGAAAATATTGTTGAGCAACTTTTACAACTTTTTGTGGTGAAACATTTTCTCCAACTGGATCTATATTTATTATTAAACGAAATTTATTAATATCATCAACAACATTTCGTACAATCGTTTTTAATGTTCCACGGAGTAATGCAGGTCTTAATACTGCTGTCATAGTAATATCAACTAGAACTTTATTAGATCCATTTTTCATGTTTTTTTCCCTCAGTGGTCAACATTAGTTCTAATTTATTATTAGGGTTTGGTGTCATGTAATATTTTAAACGAGGATGTAAATATTGTTTAAACCAATATTCTATCACAAACCCCATATCTAAAACTCTACCGCCGAACTCTTTTATAGTACCTGAATATATTCGACCTAATTCACCAGAAGCATTAATAAAAAAATCATAATTTTTAGCTTCCGATTTTATAAACTTCATAACTTTATGAAAAGAATTTTTATATTGATTTTCATAATGTTTAACAATAGGAATTACATCAATATTATAATCTCCAAGTACAGATTTGACTTCTGGTATAGCAGTTATTAAAGCAATCTTTTTATTCTTCATTATATCAAATATATTTTTATGACCAGGTCGATTTAAAATTAATAAATAATTTGATTCTGGATTACAATAATTCTTATTATCAAATTCTGCAGCATTATATAATCTTTCCCAATTTAACATTTTTACTTTTGTATTAGCATTAATATCTTTCCCTGGTTTTTTAACTCTTGGCCAGAAAGTATCATTAAAATACACAGCAGATGAATCTATAAAGTCAGCATGACGAGCGTAATAACCCCATAATTCATAAATTGATATTATTTTATCTGGAGGTAAACCCTCTTTTAAATTAATTATATTTAATTGTTCTATATCACCAGTTAAAATTGCATCTATAAATTTAAGACCACCATCGCCAAAGCGTATATGTGAGAAAGGTTTCTTATATTTAATACAATTTTCTAACTTAGAAATTATATCATCTACCAGAAAAATTTTCATCTAATCCCTTCTAAGTATATAACCATCTTTCTCATATTTTTTCTACGGTTTCCTAATTTTTTAACATCTTCAACTGTATGAGATCCTAGATTACTTCTTAATTGTTTATCTTTAATTAAAAGAATAATATAATTTAAAAAACTTTCAAAATTATTCTCAGCCACTAAACCATTTCTTTCATGAAATAAATAATCTTGAGTACCAGATAATTCTGCATTAGTTCCAACAAT
>Ga0164315_10000439_pt1 | contig 28707 bp, 32 predicted proteins | sample GuaBasSedimGuay6_FD_113737 | JGI IMG/M metagenome (GOLD analysis project Ga0164315, IMG submission 113737) | Subseafloor sediment microbial communities from Guaymas Basin, Gulf of California, Mexico - Guay6, Core 4569-2, 0-3 cm | ecosystem: Environmental > Aquatic > Marine > Hydrothermal vents... | reverse complement strand
TACGACAGGCCCCAGGAGACGGGCTGGCACGGATGGGTCGAGGACGGCAACGGCACGCTCGTCGGCTACCTCAAGGGCCCGAACGACGCTTCCATGGTCACCGTGGCCGAGGCCGACGCTCAGCGCGCAGGCGCAGCCGAGAAGAAGGCCAGCGCCAAGAAGAAGGCCAAGGGCCGCCAGCGCGTCGAGACCAACGCCGCCGGCCCCGACCTGCCGAAGCCTGGCACTCGGCCGACGCTGCACCAGATGAACGCGATTCGCATGGCAGGAGCGAAGCGCGGCGGGTCGAAGGTCTACGCGAATCGCAACGAGGCGATCACGGCCACCAAGGCCGCGCAGACCGAGGCGCGCCGGCGGATCGCCGACGCCAATGTCCAGGTCAAGCGCATCGTGGGCGAGGCGAAGTCCGAGGCTGCGCAGATCGTCGCGCTGGCCAAGAAGGACGCCGACGCGATCCGCAAGGGGGCCCGGGCCGAGGCGTCTGCCGCGGGCTGAGCCAGCACCACCGAAGCCCCATCGAGCGCCAGGGGCGGCCGAGTCCCTGGCGCTCGTTGCACTTGATCGAGGACCCACCGCATGGCTCTCTTCTTCCTGCTCGAGGACGGCACGGGGCTCGTCAACAGCACCAGCTATGCCGACGACGCCGAGGCGCTTCAGTACCTCGAGAACCTGGGCCGCGAGACGACCTGGGTGGCCGAGGTCGACCTGGTCGTGCGTCAGTCCTGGTTGAACGAGGCCACGGCCTACATCGACCAGAAGTACGGGCCGCTCATGCGCGGCATCCGCGCGAGCCGCGACCAGGCGCTCAACGTGCCCAGGCACGGGGCCATCGACAACGACGGCTACGTGATCCTCAGCGACGACATCGTGCCGGCGCTCAAGGCCGCAACGATCGAAGCGGCCGACCGGCGCGCGGCCGGCACGGTGCTCTTGCCAGACGCCACCGTCGGCGCCACGGGCGTCACGCGCGAGAAGGTCAAGGTCGGCCCGCTCGAGCGCGACATCAGCTACACCGGCGGCGGGAAGTCCACGTTGCCGCGGTTCTCGGTCATCACGCGCATACTCGTCGACGCCGGCATCATCGACGGCGGCGACCGTGTCTTCCGGATGTGAATACCGCATGGCTCATCGAGAACGTAGCGGGCACGCTCTGGCTCGGAGTCGACGGGGATCGCCTGCGCTTGGGATCCCCCGAGCTGGCCGTGCGCTTCGTGCGCGAGTCAGACGCGCAGGGCGTGGCTGCCTGGATCGCCAGGCGCGAGGGGATTGCGCTCAGGGTCACGGAGCACGAGTGGCATGACTGAGCTCGATGACATCCTCGTCCCGACGGCGTTCGATCTCATCGACGAGTTCGGCAAGCTGCTCACGTTCACGCCGCCCACTGGCACCTACGTCCCGGGCGCCGGCTCGAAGGTCAGCGAGTCGCCCGACCCGTTCGATCGCAAGGGCTCGCCGCCCTTCCCGTACGAGAGATCGCTGGCCACTGGGCGGCTCATCATCGAGGGCAACGCGATCACCCTGGTCGCTGACCAGGACCTGGCCATCAAGCCGGCCATCGGCTGGCTGGTCGAGGTCGACGGCGTGACCTGGCGCACCGTGCGCGTCGATGCGATCTACAGCGGCGAGCTCGTTGCCGCCTGGGAGATGGAGCTCGAGCGTTGAATGGTCGGCACACTCAACCAGGAGGTCGCGCGCTTCAACGAGGCCGTCGAGCGGACGGCCAAGGGTCTCACCGAGGACCAGCTCGTCCTCTTCCACAAGAAGATCCACCTCGACGGCCTGCGCCGCATCGTGCTCAAGACGCCCGTGCTCACCGGGCGGGCCCGAGGCAACTGGCAGACCACCATCGGCATTCCTGCGTCGGAGGAGATCGACCGCGAGAGCAAGCGCGGAACCGACGTCATTGGTGCCGAGGGGCTGGTCAAGCTGGCGTTTCTGCGCGCCTTCCAGGTCAGCTGGATCACGAACAACCTGCCTTACATCGAAGTCCTCGAGCGAGGGCTCTACCCGAAGACCGTCAAGCGCGGGACGCTCGTGCCGAAGAGGCGCGGCGGCAGCCGCTACGAGATCAGGTCGTCGGGCGGCTTCAGCAAGCAGGCTCCGCAGGGCATGGTGGCGATCACCGTCGCGGAGCTGCGGCTCATGTTCCCGTAATCGCTACTTCACCGGAGTGAATCAATGTCCAAGAGCAACACCCTCGAGAATGGCTGGCTCGACCTCTTCTTCCTCAACGCCGCGCTCGCCAACGTCGGCGACGCCAGTGGGCTCCAGCCGAGCGGCGCCCCAGGCAGCCTGTACGTCTCGCTTCATGTCGGCGACCCTGGCGAGGCCGGAACGCAGCTGACCAGCGAGGCGACGTACACCAGCTACGCCCGCGTCGCCGTGGCGCGCAGCGGCGCCGGCTGGTCGCGTTCTTCCAACGTCATCGACAACGTGGCCGCGATCACGTTCCCGCAGTCGACGGGCGGCAGCTCCACGGTCGACTTCTTCGGCATCGGGCAGAACGCTGCCGGCGCCGGCGACCTCTGGTACAGCGGGGCGCTCACGGCGGCCCTGGCAATCAGCGGCGGCATCACGCCCGAGTTTGCCATCGGCGCGCTCACGGTCACCGAAGACTGAGACGGCGCGGCCGCCGCTCGCTGCGATGCCTGCGGCGGCTGCGCTTCATCCTGGCAAGGCTGCTCGCGAGAGCCTGCCGGCGCCGACGCAGGAGGACGAACGTGCCCGACTTCTGGGACAAGCTCTTCAAGACCAACCTGGGCCCCGATGACGGGTCTTTCGCGATTCACGGTTTCATGGCGATCGTGACTCTGTACGTCATCGGCGAGTTCAGCCAGGCAACCGCGGAGACGACCTCGGTTGACAGCCTCGGCGCTTCTCTCACGGTTGCCGAGCTGGTTCAGTTCGATCTTGTGTTGGACGAAGTCGATTCGATCGGCAGCATGGCCAACAAGATCGAGTTTCTGGCCAAGATCAACGCGGCGGCCATGTTGGCCGAGCTCGGCATCATCGACAAGGCGGCCGCCTTGGCGCTCATCGGCATCTGACCGAGGCAGCCCCGCATGGTCCTCGACTACGAGGCTCACGTTGTTCATGACACGACGCCCACCGCGACGGGCACCAAGGATTTCACCGTCGCCGGGGTGGGCGCGGCGCCCGTTGGTTGCATGGTCACCGTGGTCGGCGCCAACGCAGCCGACACCCGAAAGGCGCACCTGCTCTACTCGTGGGGCGTGACAGACGGAACCGACACGCTTTGCGATTCCCACCGATCGCAGAGCGGGTCGACGTCTGTGAACGCGACCAACAGCAGCTTCAGCGACGGCACGCTCGTCCACTTCCGGCACACGTCCAGCGCCTCGGACATTGTCGTCGGAGCCTTCGACTCGTTCATCACAAACGGCGTACGCATCAACTTCACGACGGCGTCGACAACCGCCTATCGCGTGACGGTCGTGCTCTTCTTCGGCAACGATTGCGACTGTGCGGTCTTCGAGCAGCAGACGTCTATTCCGGATAGCGGCTCTGAAGTCATCAACGTCGGCTTCCGGCCCAGCTTCGTCCTGCACTCCGCGCCCGTTACCAAGTACGGAGGGTCGACTGGTAACGACACCAACATGATCTTCGGCATGGCCGCGGATGACTTCGTGTCGACGTGGAACACGCACGTCATGGCGCTCGAGCAGCACGGGCTCGCGACGAGTGACAACGACTCCCTTCGCCATAACAACCAGGCATCAAGGGATGCCGCGCCGGGCTCGCCGCCCTCGGTCGGCAACGCGACGAATATCGTCTCTTGGTCTGCCACGGGGTTCTCGATTCAGGACCTGGGTGGGCCCGGCCCTGAGTCGCGACGCATTGGCGGCCTGGCTGTGCGGCCGAGCATCGTGAGAGTCCGGATCGACACGAATCGAGCCTATCTGACTTCGCCGGGCCTCGACGGCGTCAGCACCGGATGGAAGCCAGGGCTTGCGCTCACTCAGTACGGGCGCAACACGGCCAACGGCTCTGCACAGTCGAATGTCTATCCCGGCTTCGGGGTGCACGACTTCACCAACGACGTAGGCAGCGCGTCCGAGTTTGCCGCTACGCACAATGTCGCGACGACGCTCACGGGCTCGCGTTGGAACACCGACCGCCTCATCTCATCTCACGGCACTTTGCAGACCACCGTGCTCACCGACGCGGCGGTAGCCAACGTTTCGCTCACCGGCTTCGATCTCGACTTCCTGAACACGACTTCGGCCGCCAGGCGATACGCGCTCCTGATCGTCGAGTCGATCGAGCCGGAGCTCATCTCAGGGAGCGCCGCCGGCGCTGCGACTGTGGCGGGCACGCTCTCCGCGAAGCTGCTCCTCGAGGGCAGCTCGGCCGGCAGCGCGGCCGTCTCCGGGGCGATCGCTGGCCAGGCTGCGCTGGCCGGCGCTGCTGCCGGGCAGGCGGTTGTCTCCGGCACGCTGACAGGCCTGGCTCCGATCACGGCCACGTCTGCCGGCCAGGCCACCGTGGCCGGCACGCTGGTCGGGCGCGGCGCCCTGGTCGCCACGTCCGCCGGTGTCGCCGTGGTGGCTGGCACGCTGGTCGATGGGACGACCACCTCGCCCATCGTCGGCGAGGCAGCCGGGCAGGCCACGGCCCAGGGCGAGCTCACGGCCCGAGGGGCGCTCCAGGGCGCGACGTCTGGCTCCGCAGCGACCGCTGGCACCCTGGCGGCTCTGGGCGCGCTGGCGGGGGCCTCTGGCGGCTCCGCTGCCGTGGCCGGGGATCTCGTCGCCCGCGCCGTGCTCGTGGGCGAGGCGGCTGGGGCCGCGGTCGTGGCTGGCACGCTCGAGGCCCAGGGCGAGCTCGAAGCAGCAGCGGCAGGCGCGGCCGTCGTCAGCGGCACGCTCGTCGACGCGACCGAGGGGCAGATCGCAGGCACGGCTGCCGGGCAGGCGACCGTCAGCGGCACGCTCGTCTCTGAGGGCGTGCTGGCAGGCGCTGCGCTGGGCGCTGCCGTGGTCGTCGGCGCTCTGTCTGGCCGGACCCAGCTCGAGGGCTCCACCAGCGGCCTGAGCGTCGTCGCGCCGGCCACGCTGCTCGGCCTGGGCGAGCTCGATGGCCAGGCGGACGGCCTGGCCGCCCTGTCGGGCACGCTCGACGCCCGCGTTGGCGGAAACGCCCTGGGCTTCGCCGTCGTCGTCGGCACACTCACGGCCCAGGGCGAGCTCGAGGGCGCCGTCTTCGGGCTGGCGACCGTCTCCGGCCTCGCCGAGCCGTCGGGCCAGGGCTGCTTTGAGAGCATCGGCGTCATTGCGCGCACGCGCTTCGAGATTGAGGTCGTGGCCCCGTATCCGAGCGTTCTGCCGGTCGTCTACAGCAACGAGCTCGAGGTCGACGGCTCCGGCGTCCCGCTGCGCCCCGACGGCGTGCATTGCGAGGTCGACATCGTCACCGGGGCCAACGCCCAGGTCGCCACGAGCGGCCGGCGTGTCGTCTGGCGCAAGGACGGCTGGCTCGAGGCCCGCGTGCATGTCCCCATCGACTCGTCCTGGGGAGTCGCAACGGATCTCGCTCGCCGCATCGAGGCGGCCTTCACCACCGCGATCTCGAGCAGTATCCAATGGGCCGCGGCGACCTCCGAGGTCCTGGGCCGCGAAGGCGCCTGGTACACCATCGAGGTCCGCTGTCCCTTCCACGTCTTCGAGACACGAGATCGGCCAGCAGGGGCAAGCGAGGGCGAGGCCGAGCTCGAGGACGTCTTCGCCATGATCGAGGCCCGGCTCTGGGCCGAGGTCTTCGACGGGGCCGGCGTCATGGTCGGCTGGCCCAACATCAGATTCGAGCCGCCCCACGCCCTGCACGCGGCCGTGGTGCACCTGCCAGGCGAACGTATCCGCCTGGAAAGGGGCGTCGAGAGCCACTCTCGGCCAGGGGTCACGATCGTCGACCTCATGGTCCCCATCGGAGAAGGCGACCAGCCAGCGGTCGCACTTGGCGACCTGGTCGTCGATTCGATGTCCTCGGTCCGGCAGGATGGAGTCCTACTCGAGGCGTCCAACCTCGAGCGCCTGGGCCGGGCCGGCCCTTACTACCAGGTCCAGGTCACGATTCCGTGGCAAGGGACCGTCGTAACCACCTGAGCCCAGGAGCCCAACCATGCCTTTCGGAATCAGCGCCGATACCAGCCTGGTCGCCCTCGAGATCGTCCCCGAGGCGTCCTTTGGCGTCACCCCCGTCACGCCCGCGATGGAGGCCTTGCGCACCACCGGCGAGACCCTCAAGCAGAACACGTCCACCGACCGCGAGAACGAGCTGCGCGGCGACCGTCAGCCCGGCTTCATCACCCGCACCAACGTCAACGCCGGCGGCGACACCAACCACCTCTTGAGCTACTCCGCTCTCGACACCCTCATCGAGACGGCGCTGCTCTCTTCCGTCTGGACGGCGGATCAGTCGATCGCCGCCGGCAACTTGACGGTCGCCGTCGGAGACCTCACGAACGCACCCGTCGTCAAGGGCTTCATCGGTGGTGGAGACGACGCATTCCTCGGCCTGGCCCCGGGCGACGTCGTCCAGGTCGGCAAGGTCAACGCCTTCGCCACCCCGGCCAACAACGGGCTCTTCCGCGTCGTGGCAGTCGAGCACAGCGACAGCCCGACGACCGAGAACGACGAGCTCAGGGTGGAAGGCCTCACCACGCTCGTCGACGAGGCCAACCCAGGCGGCTCGGGCGTCGACTTCGACATTCCGAGCTATGCCGAGAACGGCGTGGTCTGCCGGTCGCACACGATCCGCCGGCGCTACCTCGACATCGGCACCGTCTCGGTCTTCACGGGCCTGGCCATCGACGCCTGGAACATGCAGGTCGGGGCGCAGGGCAACGTCGAGAGTAACTTCACATGGCTCGGCAAGAACGAGAGCAGCGTCGACATCGCCGGAGCGACCGTCACCACGGCGCCCGCGTTCAAGCCGTACAGCGGCGTAGACAACGTCCAGGGCATCCTCGAGAACGGCGAGGTCATCGAGCTGCGCGACGTGTCCCTCGCCCTGGCGAACGGCCTGCGCGAGCGCAACATCATCGGCACGCTCGGGCCCAACGACCTCGGCGTCAGCACGCTCGCGCTCTCTGGCAGCCTGGAGTTCTACTACTCCGCTGGGCGCGAGGTCATCTACGACCGATACCTCGACTTCACCGGCAGCCGCCTCGCGATCGTCATGGCAGACGCGGATGGCCAGGGGTACTGGTTCGACATCGGCGACATCAACTTCGACGACGGCCAGCGCAACGCACCGCAGGGCGATGACGACGTGCTCGGCACGCTGTCGTGGGCTGCGAACCGCGAGACGCTGACCGACCGCACCTTCCGGGTCTACCGCACCACGGCAATCCCGGTCGCGTAAGCAGCACCGCCTCAAGCCCCCCTGCAAGGAACGCACCCACCCATGCCCAGTTTGAACAGAACCCGAATCGACCGCGACGCCGAGAGAAGTGGCGTCTGGAAGGACTACGCGAAGGCGCGCGGGATCCGCGTGCAAGTCGCTCGCTGGGGAAACCCTGAGCACACCGAGCTCCTGAAGGAGCTGTCACTCGCGCGCCAGCCTGAGATTCAGGCCCTCAACGACGCGAAGAGGGCCGCCGAAGCAGCGGGGCTCCCGGCTCCATCGCATGAAGACGAGGGCGTGCTGCGCGAGATCAACGCCGAGGCGATGGCCAAGACGCTGCTCAAGGACTGGTCGGGCGTCACCGAGACCGACGACGCCGACAGCCCCGAGGTCCCCTACCACTGGGAGGCCGCGTATGCGTCCTTCATGGACCGGGAGCTCCCCTTCTATGACGACATGCTCGAGCTCACGATGGCCGAGGCGACCTTTCGCAAGAACGCCGCGGATACCGCCCGGGGAAACTGACTGGGCTCCTGTCCTGGGAGCTCAAATGGAACCGAACGCAGCGCGACCGCGACTTCTGGAAGCGCGTGTCGAAGCGCCACAAGGTCGAGGGCTACGACGCCAAGCCCGAGATCGACTGGCTCCAGGCGGACACGCTCGACGCCTGGCGCTGCCTGCGCGCGACGCTCGACGGGCCCGAGCAACGCATCGGGATCGGGCAGCTACGCGACTGGTGCGAGCTTATGGGCGTCCGGGCTCTCGAGCGCAGGCGCGCGTTGTTCGACGACGTCCTGGGGCTCGAGGACACCTGGCGCACCTGGTCGAGTGGGGAACGATCGAAGGCTCAAACGGTAGCCGGAAAGGGAGTGTCCAATGCCCACGCTGAGGCTCGGGATCGACGCGCGCGGAGCTCGCTCGGGAGCCCGTGAGTTCAACCGTGCGGCCGGCACGGTCACCAAGTCGGCGAAGTCGGCAGGCACCGCGGTCCGGGGGCTGGTCGGAGCAATCGGCGCCGGCGTCGCCATCCGCCAGGTCGCCAGGATCATCGGCAAGTTCGAGGAGTCCATCGTCACCCTGGGCGCCGTCGCGCGTGCGTCCGAGAGCCAGCTCGAGGACCTCACCAACACGGCGCGCACGCTCGGGGCCACGACGCGCTTCTCGGCCCTCGAGGCGTCTGAGGGGCTGACGTTCCTGGCGCGCGCCGGGTTCGACGCCGACGAGTCCATGGCCGCCATTGGTGCCACGCTCAACCTGGCGCAAGTCGGGATGATCGACCTGGGCAAGGCCGCCGACATCGCGTCCAACGTCGTCAGCCAGTTCAGCCTGGACGCCGATCGCACCGTCGAGGTCGTTGACGCCCTGGTCATCGTCAGCAACCGCGCCAACACAAACATCTTGCAGCTGAGCGAGGCGCTCAAGTTCGCCGGACCCATCGCCGGTGCCTTTGGGAACACCGTCGAGCAGACATCGGCCGCGCTCGGCGTGCTGGGAGACCGCGGCATCCAGGGCACGCTCGCCGGCACCGGGTTGCGCACGGCGTTGCTCAAGCTGGCGGACCCGACCGAGCGAGCTCGGGACACCATCCACGACCTCGGGCTCACGATCGAGTCGCTCAGTCCCGAGACCAACGACATCATCACGATCTTCGGGCGGCTCGGGGCCGCCCAGGCCAAGGCGAGCGACCTGGGCCGCATCTTCGGGGCGCGCACCGCGGCCACGGCGATCATCCTGAGCCAGTCGGTCGACCGCGTCCGCGAGCTCGAGGAGGCCACCGAGGCCTACGCAGGCGAGGCCAAGGAAATCGCCGATCTCCAGGACGACACGCTGGTCGGGTCGTTCAAGGCGCTCACGAGCGCGGCCACCGAGCTCGTGCTTGCGCTCGGCGACGGCGGCCTGGGCGGCGCGTTCCGGTCTGTAACCGTGGTCGCGACCGACACGCTGCGCGTGCTGTCCGGCATCGAGGTCGAGGGGCAGGAGGCGAGCGCGGCTGCTGCCGTGCTGGCCACGAGCATCAAGTTCGCAGCCGGCGCACTCGCGGCCTTCGCTGCGATCCGCGCCGGCACCTTCCTCTTGGGCCTCACCAGGAGCCTCATAGCGGCCACGGCTGCGACCAACGGCCTCAGCGTGGCCACCGGCGCAGCGACTCGCGTGAGCGCGCTCGGCCGGGCCTTCGCGGCGCTCTCCAGCCCGGCCGGCCTGGTCATCACGGCCGCAGGCCTGGCGGCCGCGGCCTTCGTCGACATGGGCACCGAGGCCGAGAAGCTCGAGAAGACCCTCGAGGGCGTCGGGGCGGGCGTGTCGGATCTCGACGATGCTCTCCAAAGGCTGGCCGAGAACCGGGCCGCCGTCGCCCAGGCGGCAGAGCTCGGCGACACCGAGGGCGTCGTCAAGGGCATCGCGGCAGACATCGGCATCCTCAACGACCAGGCTGAAAAGCTGAGGTTGCAGATCGAGAAGCTCGGCGAGTCGGGAGCCACGACAGACATCGCCAAGGCTCTCGGCCTGGGCCTCGAGCAGAGTGACATCGACTTCCTCGCCGGGGCAGCGCGCCTCGAGGTCCGCAACGCCTTCGCGGACGCAGCCGCCGATGACCTCATCACTCCGGCCGAGGCCCAGGGCCTCCGCAAGACGTTGCGCGCGGCATTCGACGACGAGGGCGGCCTCTTCGGCGCGGACATCGACGCCTTCATCGAGGGCCTCACCCGGGCGCGCGGCATCTCGTCCGGGATGGGCGTCGGCGGCCTCGTGCTCCCCGACCTCGATCCCGACGAGATCCTGAACCAGTTTGAGTCGCGCTTCGACCTGGCGCGCGTGCGTACCACCGGCATTCTCGACCTCATCAACGACCGCATCCGCAGCCTGGGCGAAGTGGCCGGCGATGCCGGAGGGGAGGTCGAGGAGGCGCTCGGCACCAACGTCGTCGACCGGCTCCAGGAAGTGCGCGACGCCATCGCGGACATCGACCTCGAGGGCGCGCTCACCGACCCATCGGCCCGCCTCAAGAGCGCCACCGACCAGCTCAGCGACGCGCTGCAAGCCGCCGGCGTCGACCTGAGCAGCGTCCGCTCGGAGGCCAGCACGCTCGCGCGGGCCCTCGAGATCCTCGGGGATGCCGAGGAGAAGCTCGTCAGCAAGCAGGAGGATGGACGCCAGAGCCTGGCCGCCGTCAACGCAGGGCTCCTCGAGGAGCGGGAGGAGGTCGGCCTCAACGCCGCGGCCTTGAACAAGCTGCGCCTCGAGCGCCAGCTCACGGCCATCGAGCAGCAGGGCGAGATCGAGATCAGCGCCGAGGCGCGCGAGGGCATGCTCGCCCTGCGCCAGGAGATCGACAGCGGGCGCGTCGTCCAGGAGCAGGCCGACCAGGCCGCGCAATCCCTCGTCAGCTCGCTCGCGGATTACGCCAGCGGGGCGAGCACGGCCAAGGATGCGGCGCGCGCCTTCTTCCAGGCCTTGCAGCAGCAGCTGCTCCAGCAGTTTGCGCTCCAGCCGCTGACCGCGTTGATCTCCGGCGGGATTCAATCGGGAGTCGGCGCGCTCAGCGGGGCTTTCAGCACCCCGGGCAACGTCTTCGGGTCGGCCAAGGGCAACGCCTTCGACACGTCCGGGCAGAAGGTCGGCCAGCTCCAGTCCGGCGGCATCCTCGATCGCCCAGGCATCGCGCAGCTGGCCAACGGTGCGCTCACCACGTTCGCCGAGAAGGAGCCGGAGGGCATCCTGCCGCTGCGCCGAGGGCGTGGTGGTAGGCTCGGCGTCGAGGTCGCTGGCGGCGCCGGCGGCGGCACCACCATCACCAACAACACCACCATCATCACCCCCGACGCCGACAGCTTCCGCAAGTCTGGCCGCCAGGCCGCAGCGCAGGCGCGGCGCACCGCGAGGCTCTAGCGCATGGCCGTACATGAGACCCTCTTCCCGACCATCATCTCCTACGGCTCTCGTGGCGGGCCCGGGTTCAGCACCGGCATCGTCGAGCAGAGCTCAGGGCACGAGGAGAGAGTCGGCCGCTGGGAGTCTCCGCGCCGCGTCTACGACGTTGCCTGGGGGCTGAAGACCCTCGACAACCTGGCGCTCTTGCAGACCTTCTTCCAGGCCCGCACCGGCGCGCTCTTCGGCTTCCGCTACAAAGACCCGCTCGACTTCACCAGCGCGCTCAACGGCCGCGACGCGCCCACCGCGCTTGACCAGGTCATCGAGCAGGGCGACGGCGTCGAGCTGCAATACCAGCTCCGCAAGACCTACCCCGAGGGCCCTTCCGAGGGCGTGTCGACCATCACCAAGCCGGTTGCCAGCACCGTGCTGGTCGCGCTCGACGCTGCCGCGCAGACTGAGGGCGTCGACTACACGATCGACGGGACCACCGGAGTCATCACGTTCGCGGTTGCCCCTGCCGGCGGCGTGACGATCACCGCCGGCTTTGAGATGCACTGGCCGTGCCGGTTTGGCGAGGAGGCCGACCGAGGGCTCCAGGCGACCATCGACGGCTTCGAGAACGGCAACATCGGCCAGATCCCCGTCGTCGAGATCCGAGACGAGCTCGTCGCCTTCGAAGACACCTACGCCGGCGGGAACCTCGACATCGAGGACCTCAGCGGCGCCGACGTTCAGCTCTCCCGGGCCCACGTCTCCGTGCGGGTGCGCGCCACCGACGGCGTGACCGACCTGCTGCTGCCAGACCCGACCAAGGCCAGCGGGCAGGACATCCCCCACGGCGGCCCGCACTGGTTCATCTTCAATCATTCGCTGGTCAACACGATCGAGGTTCGCGACCACGCCGCCAACCTGGTCGCCACCATCGGCACCGACGACGGCATCACCATCGTCCTCGGCAGCCAGACCAACGACACCGCCATCGAGCGCTTCTACCTCACCGACGCGAGCAGCGGCGTGACGACCGTGCCCCCGCCGTGGAACGGCACGTTCAATGATGACCTCTTGCTCAGTACCGTTACCGTTGCGGAGGGCGAATACACTGAGATCCTGGGGGCGGGGTCGTCGGCCAATGTCGGATGGTTTACGCCTGTCGGCGAGCCAGGCACGAACCAGTGGAACGACGCCGGGCACACGCTGACGATCGACGTAAAAGAGGATGTGTTCGGGTCGGGCGTTGCGTCTTCGCTCGCAGCGATGTATCGCGTCAGCGCGGATGGCGAGACCGTCCTGCAATCGGGAGGCGGGTCGCCTTCGCAGGCGTTCATCGTTGCCGGCACCTACGTCTACGCTGTCCCGGCTACGGCCTGGAGCTCGCCAAGCGCAACGGATCGCTTTGTCGCGCACTATCACTGGCAAGCCGGGTTCGGAGGAGGAAGCAAGCGGGTCAAGATTCGCACGGGCAACGGCACTAGCTACTTCGACTCGAGCGTCACCGACGCCCCATCCCTCCGGCAGTGGCTCGCCTTCTGACCATGACCGTCCTCGAGCGAGACCACTACGGCGACGCCCGCAACGCCGAGCTCGGCGCGGCCGAGGTCATGCAGCTCTGGCCCAGGCGTGACCGCGTCATCACGGTCGAGACAACCGGCGCGGCCGCGGTCGTCCGCCTGGGCGACGCCACCGCGCACCGCTGGGTCGGCGCGCCCAAGCATTACGTATTCAACGACTCGGCCTCGAGCGACCCGCTGCTCCTGCACGACCGCGACGGGACGCTGCTCCGGACCATCGCCATCGGCGACATGGTCGTCGTGGCGCTCGAGGACAACGCGACCGTCGCCGGCGTCTGGGCCGCTGCGCAGCCTGTGTCATTCAGCTCGGGAGGGGCGTTCTAGTGCTTGCCATCACGCCAGGCGGACTGTCTCTCATGCGCGGCCGTTCGCTGCGCCTGGCGAGCCTTTGGCGCATCACCAGGCGAGACGGCCAGGTCTTCCGGTTCGCAGTGCACGACCGCCCGCTGCCGTTCCGCGAGGAGGACTTCGCGACCTACACCTACACGCCGGTTCAGGGCATCGACCCGAGCTCGCTCGAGATGCCCAACGGCCTCGAGGATCTCAACCTCGAGGTCGACGGCGTCACCGGCACGACGATCACGTCGGACGACCTGCGCGCGGGCCTCTTCCGAAACGCGGCCGTGAGCGAGTTCGTCGTCAACTGGCGCTTCCCGTGGGCCGGCGCGATCGTCACGACCGCGTACACCATGGAGTCGCTGCGCTTCAACGGCGAGGACTGGAAAGCCGACATGAGCGGGGTTGGCAAGCGGCTCACGCAGCGCGTCGGCCGCAGGCATTCGAGGCGCTGCGATGCCGACCTGGGCGACGGCCGGTGCGCCGCGCCCCTGGGCCCCTTCACCTTCGCTGCCGAGCTCGCCCAGTCTGTCTCGCCCAGCTCGCCGCGCCAGGTCTTCGTCCTGAGCGGCGCGCCGGCTGGCGGCCTGGGCGATGACTTCTGGACCGAGGGCACGGTCGAGTGGACGGGGGGCAGCAACGCCGGCGTCGTGAGCGAGGTCCAGAAGAGCACCGACGGCGGCGGCGGCAGCTACACGCTCACGCTCTACCTGCCAACGCCGAACGACATTCAGATCGGCGACGCCTTTACGGTCATCGCAGGCTGCAACAAGACGGCGACAATCTGCACGTCGAAGTTTGCCAACCTGGTCAACTTCCAGGGCTACCCAACGATGCCCGGCTCCGACAAGGCGCTCCAGGGACCATGACGACAACGGCCGGCACCGTCGTCGAGCTTCGCACGGCCTTCGTCGAGGCGGCGCTCGAGTGCCTGCGAACGCCGTTCATCCACCAAGGGCGATGCCTGGGCGCCGGCATGGACTGCGGCGGGCCCGTCGCCTACGCCTGCAAGAAGCTCGGGCTCCCGATCTACGACCCGAAGGGCTATGGGCCCTGGGGCGACGGCCAGTCGCTCGAGGCCGACCTGCGCCGCACCTTCGAGGTCGTCGACGACGACGACGCCCAGGCCGGCGACGTGATCCTCTTCTACTGGCGGTCGAAGAGCATCGCGCAGCACGTCGGCATCGAGAGCACCGGCGTCGGCCGCGGCCTCCTGCACACGTCGTCGCTCATCGGCCACGTCATCGACCAGGAGTGGGATACGCGCTGGCGGCAGCGCTTCCTCAAGCGCATGCGGCACCCGGAGCTCGCGTAATGGTGCAAATCGGACTCACCGCCGTAGGCACTGCAATCGGCGGCCCGCTCGGCGGCGCGATCGGCTCGGTCGTCGGCGCCTACGCTGACAGTATCCTGCTCGGGCAGCTCTTCCAGCCCGACGGGCCGGAGGGTCCGCGCGTCGAGGACTTCCGCTTCAATCAGACAGCGGAGCACTCGCCGGTCTACAAAACCATCGGCCCATTCAACCGCGTGCCTGGCAGCTACATATGGCTCAGCGAGCGCCAGCAGGTCAAGGTCGAGGAGGAGATCGGAGGCAAGGGCGGCGGCGGCTCGACGATCGTGTCCTACAACTTCTTCTTCGACATGGCGGTCAACGTCGGCGAGGCGCCTGCGGCCGGCATCAGCAACCTGCTCAAGGTCTGGGGCAACAGCAAGGTGCTCTGGGGCTTCGCGCCCGGGAAGGACGTCACGAGCGACCAGTTCGTGTCGACTACGCTCGACGAACACAACCCGGACGGCGACTTCGTGCGGAGGGTCATGCGCGTCAAGTCGCCCGCGGGAGACCCGAAGCTGCACAAGTTCAAGTCCGGCGTCGACGTCACGATGACCGACTGGCCGACGGCTGCGAACAACGGCGTCTTCCGGTGCGTTGCTGCCGGCAAAAACAATCAGACCGGCGAGACGTTCCTCGAGATCGCAGACGATGACGGGATCGTCGTGGCCGAGACGGCCGCGCCGAACGCAGTCAACATCACGCAGGGGCTGCCGCAGCTCCAGGCGAACGGCGCCGCGGACTTCGTCTTCTACGACGGCAACGTTGCGCAGTCTCCGAGCCCGCTCATCGAGGCAGCCGAGGGCGTCGGGCTTGTGCCGGCCTACCGCTTCACCGCCTACTTCACGTTCGAGCGCCTGCTCGTCAACCAGTTCGGGAACATACCTCCGCAGATCAGCGCGCTCGTCGAAGAGGCCGAGCAGACGACCGACGGCCAGGCCATCGCCAGGCTGCTCGACGATGCCGGCTGGCTGGCGAGCGAGTACGACATCTCAGGGCTTGGCCAGGTCCCCGTCGATGGCTACCAGGTCCGCGGGCCCACCGAGGTCAAGGCGCAGATCCAGCCGCTGCTCGTGCGCGCCGACGTACTCGCGCAGGACCGCTCCGGCACGCTGGCGTTCTTCTACCGACGCAATGCCCCCGAGGTCGTCATCGACTCCGACGACCTGGCGGCGCACGAGAGCGGCCGCGACGAGGCGCGCCCTATGGAGGTCACCGACGTCACGGGGCGCGACCTGCCCACGACGTTGAACCTTCGCTACCTCGATGCGCTCTTCAACTACCAGAGCGGCAGCGCACGCGCTCAGAAGATCGACAAGCCCTTCGGCGAGAACGTGCGCGACATCAACGTGCCTGTCGTCATGCTGGGGGAGGATGCGCAGTCCGTCACGCGGCGACTGCTCTGGGCTGCCCACGCAAACCAGCAGCGCGTGCGTTTCACGCTCCCGCCGAGCTACCTGGGCATACAGGAGAATGACCGCGCCGTCGTCACGGCCTTCGGGTCGACCTGGCTGGTGCTGCTCGAGCGCGTCACTCGCGGAGCAAACTACCTGCTCGAGTGCGAGGGCACGGTCGAGGTCGTATCGCTGCTCAGCATCGACAACAGCGTCAGCGACGATCCGACCGACCCGGAGCCGCAGGGCCCGTACGTTCCGCCAGAGCTCGTGCTCGGCATGCTCGACCTGCCCCCGCTCTTCGAGGGGCATGCCGTTCTCAGCGGCATATATTCCACCGTCGTTGCGCGCGACCTACAGGCTCAGTTCATCGGCGCGACGGTCTACAAAGGCGCGATTCAAGGGGGCAACTTCACGAAGGCTTACGACGTCGCGACTGAGGCGACTGCGGGCCGCACGCTCACGGCGCACCCCACCCCGCCAGTCACGCACACCAGGATCGACCACGGGACGGCCCTGCAAATCGACCTGTTTGAGGGCACGCTCTCTAGCAAGAGCCTTGCCGAGATGCTCGAGGGAGCGAACGTCGGCGTCTGGGGGAAAGAGATCATCTCCTGGCAGGACGCGACGCTCATCGGGCCCAACGTCTTCGAGCTCACGACGCTCGGCCGCGGTCTCTTTGACACCGAGGACCACATGGTTCACGACAACGCCGGCGAGCCTTTCGCATTCATGAGCGCACCAGGCGTCGAGTTCAAGGAGGTCAGCAGCCTCAACGCCGGCACGTCCAAGTTCTGGAAGGCCGTAGCCGTCGACGGCGTCGTCTCCGACTTCGGCTCGCAGCCGCTATTTTTCCGCAACGAGACGCTGGTGCCGTGGCGCGTGACAGACATCCGCGCCACCAAGATCGGCAACGGATCCATGACCTTTACATGGTTCCGCCGGACGCGCGTGTCGCAAGGCTTCCTCGCGTTCGACATCCCGGTCGAGGACCTAGACGGGCTGGGGTATGACCTGGAGATCCTCGACGCCCCGCAGGGCGTCGTGTTGCGAACGTTCTCCGACGTGTTGCTGCCTACCCAGGACTACAGCAACTCGCAGCAAAACTCAGACTTTGGCGGCGTTCAGACGACCATCAACATCGCCATTCACAAGCTGGGCCTGTCCGTGCAACGCGGCAACGTGGCCTATGCGACCCTCACCCCGCAGATAACCTGACCCATGCCCACCGAACCGATCTTCGGCCTCGAGGAGTACGCCGCCAACCAGGCCCAGGCGCACTTGCTCGGCAACGAGAAGCACCTGGCCGGCAACGCTTTCGCCGCCCTGCGCATCGAGGCGCGCCAAAACTCGGACGCCGGCGGCGCGGTCGACGGCGACACCTATATCGTCGGTGACGTGCCGGCTGGGTTGTGGGTCGCGTTCACGACCGACAGCGTCGCGATCTTCTCCAATGGCGGATGGATCGAGGTCCTGGCGCGCGCGGGCATGGGCGGCGAGCGCCGCGACCTCGATGGTGCCTGGACCTACTACAGCGCCGAGGAGTCGGCCTGGGTCGTCGGCGGCGAGTACTGGAGCACCACGGAGCAGCGCATGCGCGGCCGCTTCCCAGGCGACGTCGACCGCTTCGTGATCGCTGTCGAGTTCAGCGGGCTCGCCAACATCGGCACCGCCCAGGTTGCGCACGGCATCACCAACCCGACGCTCGACGAGTACCTGGTGCTCGAGGGCACGGCTTTCAACGGGACGCAGGCGATCGCGCTGCCGTGGACCGACGGAACCGACGTGCTCCAGCTGCGCATGACGACCACCAACATCGAGATCGTCAGCGACTTCAACGCCACGGCCTGGAACGCCCGCGTCCGGGCCATCTACAGCAAGGACTAGCCGCCCTGCCGCGGCAGCGCGCGCACTGCCACGGCAGGACTTCCACGGTGACCCTCGGACGGGCCTTCGCTAGCAATCCGTCGTCGCTGCGTCTCGGGGCTGCCGTGGCACAGCCCAGGCGAAGTCTATCCCGATCGTTGAACCTCGCGATCTCAGCCCGGTAGGCTGGCCGGAGCAGGGGGGCCTTTCGAGGCTCTCTCGCGTTCCTGGGCGGCGTCGGGCTTCGGCCTGGCGCCGCCTTTTCCTATCGGCGGCGCGTGAGGCGCTGTCCCCGAGCTCCGGCCAGGCCTCGCGTGGCGCTTTCCGCGGCCGTAGGCTGGGCCTGCCCCAGGAACGCGGAGCTCGCCATGCCAGCCAAGGCCACGCCGAAGAAGAAGGCCGCTCGGAAGCGGGCCCCCCGCAGCAAGGCGGTCAAGCGGCGCAGGCGCGCGCCCGGCGTTTCACGTGAAACCGTCGCGCTCCCCGATGGAGTGATTGCAGTTATTGCGAGCCCCGACCTGGCCGGGCTCCTGAAGCCGCTCGGCGAGCTGGTCCAGGACCCGACGAACGCGAGAACGCACGACAAGGCCAACCTCGACGCGATCCGGGCCAGCCTGGCCAAGTACGGGCAGCACCGGCCGGCAGTCGTCCAGCGCCAGGGCATGGTCATCAAGATCGGGAACGGCATGCACCAGGTCGCGGTCGAGCTCGGCTGGACCCACATCGCCGCGGTCGTGGTCGACGAGGACGACGTCGCCGCCACCGGCCGCGCCCTGGCCGACAACCGCTCCGGCGAGCTCGGCGGCTGGGATGCCCAGGCCGTGCTCGACCAGGCGGCCGCGATCGAGCGGGCCCAGGGAGACCTCGAGGGGCTCGCCTGGACGCCGGCAGAGCTCGCCGAGCTCCAGGCCAAGCAGGACCGGGCCGCCGGCAAGCACGAGGCCGCAGCGGATCCCACGCGCCTCCTGGACGGCTTCGGCGACGAGGAGCGCGCCGTCGTCGAGACCCTGGCCGGCTACCGGACCAGCATCGCCCGCAGCGGCGACAGCGCGCCCATGAATGCGTACCAGCGCTCACGGCTGCTCAAGGGCGACGTGCTCGATTACGGCGCCGGCCTTCTGCACGGCCTCGCGCGCTTCGATCCGGCGTATGACCCCGATTACGGGCTGCTGACGCGGGCCTGGGACGTGGTGACCTGCAACTACGTCCTCAACGTCCTCCCGCTCGAGCACCAGCGGGTCGAGGCGCTGCTCACGATGCGCGGCCTGCTCAAGCCGCGGGGCTACCTGCTGGTCGCGTGCTGGAAGAAGGCCGACAAGGACACCAAGAGCCCGAAGGGATACCAATGCGCCTGGGGCCTCGACGAGTGGGAGGCGCTCTTCGGGCGCTGGTTCCAAGCCGAACGTTTGGGTGCCCGTGGGTTCATGGGCTGGAAGCTGGTGCCCCGGGCGCTCGGTTGATCCGCTTCCTGATCGAATCTGCGGCCTGCCGGCGCGATGTCGCGACTGTCCGGAGTTTCCGGAGTGTTCGATTCAGAATGTCGCGCTTCCCACTTCGCGGCCTTCGCGCTGGGCTCAGGCATTCGCGCCTCTAGCTTGACGAGTGAGCGCTCGGCTTGATCGAGAGCCCGGTCGAGCCTGTCGGCGGTCAACTCACTTACGACGTGGGCTAGGGGCATGTCCATCGAGTCCGCGTTGCTAGCGTACATGCGCCGAAACTTGCGGCGATGCCCGTCCGACAAGCGGCAGAGCATCGAGCAGAGCGCGTCCCTGGCATCCTGCTGGCCATCGCGCATGGCCTTGCTCGTCATCCCGTCACGCATGTCGCGCTTCCCACTCTGCGAGCGCCTCGCACAGCCCGTCGGCCAGGATGATCGCGCACTTGGCCGGGCCAGTGGGCCACGGGTCGACCTCCGGGTAGCCAGCCCCGTCCACGGCGTCGGCAATGGTCGTGGACGCCATGAAGTCGACCACGGCCCTCTGGTGGATCGTCATGCCTTCGATCGAGTAGCTCAGGACGCGCACGTCCTCGGTCGTCGGCGTGGGGTACGCGGGCCGCTTGGCGATCTCCAGGGCGGCGGGCGTGAGGCGCGTCGGGTGCTCATCGGTCGCCGCTCTCGCTGGTGAGCACGAGCGAGGATCCGCTAGCGGCCGAGGCCACGATGCGAGCGAGCGAACCATCGTCGAGCGCAATGGGGCCCGGGTCGATCACCCAGGCGGCCTCCCCGTAGATCCGGCGGAATGACCTGCTGGCCGCGGCGAAGGTCGGAGCCGCGAGGCTCGCAGCCCTGGCCGTTGGTCCTCGCATGGCGAATCGCGGAGTCATTGCGCGCGGCTCCGCGCGGCGCCCTCGCCGAGCTCGCGGGGCAGCTGCCGCTCTGCCGGCGTGTCGTGCGTGACGTTGATGAAGCCGCTGCCGATCAGCCTGCCGACCTCGGCGCAGATCATGCGATCGACGACCTCGCTGAGCGTGTCGCCGAAGAGCCCCGAAGCGAGGCACTGCTCAAGCATCGCGTGGACTGGCTCGGCGAGCTCGAAGGTGACGCGGATTCGGTCTGGTGGCTGGGGCATGGGTGTCGCGTTCCGTTGGTGGGCCCGTGAGGAGCGCGAGGCGTCGCCGCCATCACCAACGCCCCGCGCTGAGTCCGGCTTGAGCATCCCCCCGGATCCGGATTCCGTCAAGTCGGCCCCATGCGATGCCGAGGAGGGGGGCTGTCCGAGCCCCGATCCAGCAGAAAGGCCATGCCATGCCAGCGACACGTCAGCCACGTCCCGACCTCGTGCACCCGGTCATCCGCGACGCTCTAGAGCGCGTCGTCGCGATCCTCGAGCCAGGCGACGGCTCGATCATCGAGGCCGCCCTGGGCAACGAGGTCGTCTATGACGAGATCGCCACCATGGTCGAGGCCGCACGCGACCTCTTGATCGGGGTCGCGCGCGACGGCCGCCGGCTGGACCGCGCCGACGGCGTCAGCGCTTGCGGCTGCGAGCGCGCTTCGGAGCCGGCTGCTCGCGCCCCTGGTGCCGGGCCTGAGCCGCTGCGCGCGCCTTCGTGAAGCGCACGAGGGCCTTCGCGATCTCCTCAAGGCATCGCTTCTGGACCAGCCTGCCGGCCGGCGCACCATCCGACGTGAAGCACGCGAGCACGTTGTCGAGCGCGTCGTCGTCGCTGAGCGCCGGTAGCACCTTGAGCAGCCGGTCCCGGCGCACAGGTATGCCCCGCGCGCCGTTGACCCAGTGCATGTCGAGGAGGCGGACGTAGCAGCCGACCTCCTCGAGCGTCATGTTGAGGACGCGGGAGTCTCCCCAAAAGTCGGCATGCCAGTGCGGCCTGTAGGGCGCCGGCCGCCAGTCGTGCGCCGTGTCGTCCGCCTTCTTGCGCTTGGCCATGCTCAGCGGTTCCTGGCGCCGGCGTCACGCGCGAGCGCCCGCAGGTAGACCCGCCGGCGAGCGCGTGACCATGCCCAGGCCGTCGCGCCGGCGCCCAGCAGCAGGGCCGCCCAGGGCGCCCAGGCGCAGAGCGCGAGAGCCGCCAGCGACCCGAGCAGTACGCGCATGTCCGGGTAGAGAGACGCGGGCCCAGGGCCGCTCACGACTGCGCCTTCCGTCGCGCCGATGCGATGGCATCGGACACGCCGCCGGCGTCGTTGCCGCTACCCTTCGACGCTTGGCCGCGCTGGTCCAGCTTGGCGGCGAGCGCGTCGCCCCATGTGTAGTCGTCCTCGCCCTGGATGCGGACGCCGACGCTCTTGATCTCTCCGAGCTCGCGCTGGCTGGCCTTGGCGAACGGCTTGCCCAGGTACTCGGCCAGGTCGTCTGGCGTGACGTTCATCGTCATGAAGGTGCGCAGGATGATCTTGCGGAAGCGGTCCGGGTCGGAGGCCTGCGAGTCGCGCTGCACCGCGACGACGATGGCCATGCAGTCATTGACCAGGTCGCCCGGGATATGGCGCAGGCGCAGCACTCGCAGAGTCCTGCTGACGTAGTTCTTGGCCTTCGCATCCATTTCCTCATCGGTCGCGCGGACGACGTAGACGGGCTTGCCGCGCGAGTTCTGGCGTTGCTGCAAGACCTCTCGGTTGTTGCCGCTCGACCGTTCCACCGACCGCACCACCACGATCATTTCGTGCTCGGTCCAGTTCGTCTCGAGGTCCGTCGCGTAGCAGTAGACGCGCCGCGCTTCCTTGGTGTCGGCGACGACGAAGCTGCCGACGTCCAGGTTGCCCCACTTGCGCGCCGCGAGCTCGGCGAACCTGGCTGAGGGCCCGCTTCCGCGCGAGTGCCGTTCAAGGTCGTAGCGCGCGACCTCGGCGAACCCGGGTCGGCGGCATTCCTTCTCGATGCCCATGCGCGCCGCGTCCTCGTCGCGCGGCTTTGCCATGGCGCGGCCGAAGCGCGCCTTGACTGCGGCTTCCATCTGCGCGGCCAGCATGAGCGCGGCGGGGTCCGTGACCGCGAGCTCCTGGTTGCCGAGCGAGTCGACCCTCGCGGCCTTCTCCCCTCCGGTCACGTCGGTCGGGCCCATGCCGATCATTTCAAGCGCGCTGGTGGGGGGAGCTGGCTCTGCCGGCGCAGGCTCTTCGTCGCCTGCTAGATCGCTCTCGATCTTCCCGAGCTCGGTCTCCAGGTGGTCGATGGCCTCGTCGTACTGGCCGTGCTCGTCTTCGGGAGGGATCGCCCCCCCGGCTTCCTCGTTGGTCATGGCGATGCTCCTAGCGTCTGGTGAGACCGAAGCGCCTGTAGGGCTCGCCTCGGTTGGTGTTGTCGTTGCGTGAAGTCTGCACCACGAGTCGCGCTTCGGCAATCGCAGTCGCGCGCGCCTCGTCCGGGTCCATGCCGCCGGCGAGCAGCATGGGCAGCACCCAGGCCTCGGCAACGGCCGCCGCGATGTCGTTGCAGAAGGGGTCGGCGTCGAGGCTCTTGCGCCCCTTGCACCAGCCCCAGGTCGCCACGCCGCGGATGCCCTTGGCGGTCCCGATCCGGTGCTTGAGGCGGTTCTCGAGGCCCTGCTTGACGCCCTTGGCGGCATCGAATGCGTCGCGCGCTATGCGAAGCGCGTCGAGTATGTCGAGGTCCTCGTCGGTCGCCGCCAGGACTTCCTCGCTGCCGGAGTCGAAAAGCGCCTTGAGCGCATCGCTGGTCGCGTTGCTGCCGTCGACCTGGGGCTCTTCGTCGCCCACGATGAAGCGCTGCCACCAGGTCGTTGCGACATCGCGCAGCGCGGCCTTGTCATCGTCGGACGGCAGCAGCGGGAAGAGCTCGGGCACGGTGCCGCGGTCGGCGGCGAAGACCCACGAGGGCACGTCGAAGAGCGAGCACCCCGCGACGCCCTGCACCGTGCATCGCCTGGGCATGGTCGACGTGCCGGCGTCTCCCCACTGGTCAGCCACCTCGGCGTGCTTCCAATGAAAGACGTTGACCCGCTTGGCGTCGACGCCGCCCACCAGCTCCCAGCCCGGCTTGCGGTAGACCAGGGCGTCTGGCGAGAAGTGAAGCGGCGCACCGCCCGGGTCGGGAAAGATCGCGTTGCGGTAGGGCACGACCTTGAGCGTCGGGTCTTCGGCCGTCATCTTGCGGCCGGCGAAGGCGACGATGCCTGGCTCGACGTCGTGGCCGTAGGCCAGCCAGTCCTTGTCATCGAGCGACTGGTCGTCGGCGTCGCGGCCGTGAACCTTGTTCGCCCAGAGCGACCACTCGCTCGAGTAGCCGCCGATGTCCTCGGGGTAGATGATCGGGAAGAGGTCGGAGCCTCCCAGGCTGAGCCGGCGCCGCTCGCGCCATGCGTCGACGTCGTCGTCGAAGGTCTCGAGCAGTGACTCAACTTGGTCGCGCGTCATGGTCGGCATTGGCTGGCTCCGGGAAGTGAAAGGCCGCGGTCGGCAGGCTCCGACCGCGGCCACCTTCAATATGCGAGAGCGCCTCTTGCAGCTCCTGAGTAGGGCGCAGGGCGCAGGTCCGGAGGGTTCTGGGAAGAATGAGAAGTGCCAGACCCACCTGCTCGCATTGTCGCTCCCGACTCACTCTGTCGACCGCACTCTGAAAACGGCAGACGCTTGGAGACTACAGCGGATCGCCAGTCGCGCAAATGAAATGATCGAATCCGGGGTTATCAACAGGGCCTCGCATACCGCAGGGTGCGACCTCGGGATCGAGAAAGCGCTACATGTGGTGCACAGAGGGGAAAACCGGGCAGACTTATCCACCATTCGAACACCCCTGCTCGCGGCCATGCCCCGGTGGATGCCCCGCGCCATGCTCCAGACCCTGCCCCAGCGCCTGCTTGATGCCCCAGGGGTTGCTCCAGTGGGTGCCCCGGAGGGTGCTACCCCCATACCTTCAAAGTAAAAGCAGTTACGCGGTAGCTCGGCCATACGAAGCGTGCGCGCACGGCACGCGCGCGCAGCCGCCGGCGACCCGGAGGGCCGCGGCCGCGCCTTGCCGCCTCGACGATCTCGGTCTACGCTGAGGCGGTCGTCGGCGATGCGTCGGCGCCAGGAACGCGACCCCCACGAGCATCACCATGACCAGCCAGGTCCTACGACTCACCGGCGCAGGCGGCGCGCCAGACGGCGAGATCGAGATTCCAGACGAGGGCGGCCTCGTCGTCCTCGAGGGACACAACGGCTCCGGGAAGAGCCAGACCCTCGACGCCATCACCGACCTCACCACCGGCGAGCGGAACATCAAGCTCAAGCACGGGCGCAGCAAGGGCGAGGTCAGCGGCTTCGGCGCGACGATCCGCCTCGGCGCCAGGACTTCGCGCAAGGGCGAGCTCGAGGTTGTCGGTCTCACGTCGCGCATGGACGTCGCCGCGATCGTCGACCCGGGTTACAAAGGCCGCGACCAGTGCAACCGCGCGATCGTCAAGTCGCTGGTGCGCATGCTCGGGCTCACGCCGGAGGTCGCGCTCTTCTACGATCTCTGCGCCACGCGCAAGCCGGGCGAGAGCGACGAAGAGCTGGCCACGCGCAAGCGCGCCATCTTCGACGAGCTCATGCCGGCAGGCCTGGGCGACTGCGAGGACCTGGTCGAGCTGGCGCGGAAGGTCAAGGACGCCTTCGATGGTGCGGCGCGACGCATCAAGGGCGAGAGCGAGCGCGTCCAGGGTGAGGCCGATGCGCTGCTGGCAACGGGGTCCGACCTGGATCTCGAAGCGCCGCACGCTGCCGACGCTCTCCAGGCTGCGCTTGAGCAGGCCATCGCGGCGGACGGCGGGGTGCGCGAGCGCGTCGGCACGTTCGCCGAGATCGCGCAGGCCGCGGCCGACGCCAGGGCCAAGGTCGGCGAGGGAGGCGGGCCGGACGCCGACGCGATGAACGAGGCGCATGAGGGCCTGTCTTCCGCCGCCAAGGTCAGCGACGAGGCTGGCGAGCTCGTGACCAGCTTGGTCGATGAGGTCACCAGGGCGCAGGCCGCGCTCGAGCAGGCGAGCAGCGCCCATGCACGCGCCCAGGCGCACAAGGCGGCAGCCAATGACCGCTTCCACGCCGCCGAGCAGCGGCTCATGGATCTCGAGGCCATCGAGAACGGCTGGGAGGCCGCGCAGAAGGCGATTGCTGTGCTTGCCGACGCCAAGCCCCCCACCGGTGACGAGGTCGGGCAGGCGGCCGCTGCGGTAGCCCAGGCGCGCAAGGACAACGACCGCGGGACCCTGGTGCGCAACGCACTCGAGAAGCGCGCGCACGGCAAGCAGCGCCGGCGTGACGCGGCCACGCTCCGCGGACGCGAGGACGAGCTGCGCGAGGCTGGGCGTGGCACCGACGCGATCCTCAGCCGGCTCATCAACGAGGCCGGCGTCGAGGGCTTCTCGGTCGTCGACGGCGAGGTCCTGGCCGTGCCCCCGGGCGAGAGCCAGCCCAGGCCCTACTTGGACCTCAGCGACGGGCAGCGGACGCGCATCGCATGCGACGCGACCATCCCGGTTGCTCTGCGCGACGTGCCGGCAGACGAGCTCGCGGTCATCGTGCTCGGTCAGCGCGTCTACCAGGACCTCGACCCGACCAACCGGCGCGCCCTGGTCGAGCACGTCAAGGGGCGTCGCGTGCTGCTCTTCTCGGCGCTGCCGACAGACGGGCCGATGCGGGCTGTCGTGGCCGACACGGAGACCGGCGCAGGAATCACGGCATGAAGGTCAAAGTGCGCGTCGAGGGCATCGAGCCGGTGCTTGCTCCGGACCAGGTCTTCGAGGACGTTCTGGTGCATGGCGTGCAAGTCGACGCCGGCCTACAGATCGAAGTCAAGTTCGACAGTCTGATAGACGCTGCCGATGCGATCGAGCGATGGCTACACGCATGCGGCGTCGAGCTCCCCTCGTGGAAGCGCGAGTGCGATCGGTTCGATCGAAGGGCCGCAGGGCTGGCGGCGCAGTGCGTCGCGGCCGAGAAGATGAAGATCGACTTAATGGAACAGGGCCAGGCCTGGAAGACCTACGCGCTGAAGCTCGAGGGATTGATCCGGGCTGGCACGCAGGAGGGCGGCGCGCTGTCCGCGCATCGGCCGACCGAGGGCGCGGCCGATGCGCACCAGGAAAGCAGCGTTGACCCATGACCGGCCAGGGCATGCCGGGAGGCGCCTACGTTCAAGCGATGCTCTCGGTCATCGGGATCTGTGAATGCGTGCGGCGCGAGCTCGACCTCGAGCGGATGCTCGAGTTTGCGAGGAGGCAGGCAGACCTCGGCATGGTGCCGCCAGGCGTCAAGCTGTCGCCGGAAATGCTCGCGAATCAGAAGGCCGAGGCTGCGGTCGCGCTCGAAATGCTCATGCGCCTCGAGGACCTCATCGAGGCTCATGGGCGCTGGACGGAGGCGAACACCAAGAGCACAAAGCAGCTCGTGCTCGAGAACGGCATGCTCGGGGCGCAGGCGATCCAGGCCGCGGCGAAGGCGCGGGCGAAGTCGATGATTCGCGACGACCTCGGCCGCGATCCGTTGGACGGGGGGCGGGTCAACTGAATCTCAAAGTCAGAAGGGCAGCTGGCGCTCTAACGGCCCCTCGTCCCGGGGACTGGCGCCAGCTCATGGTGACGCCTCGCTTTGCCGCGCCCTCCGGCTACGAAGTGCTCTGTCGGGCTGGGCGATTGCATGGACGGCTGGCACGGCGAGGCTGGCACCGCATCGACACCGACGAGGTCCTGGCGTTGCTGCGCACCGACCAGCTGCTCGCGTTGCGCCGCGGCGAGCTCGTCGACGTCGGCGAGCTCGACTTGTCCATCCGAGCGCGCGTCGCTTGAAGCTCAAGGGCGACGAGGTCGCTCTGCTTGTGCGCATGCGAATGCGCGCCGAGGGCATTGCCGAGTCTGCGCGCCGCTTCGGCGTCCACCCGAAGCGGCGCGACCACATCGCCGAGGCCTGGCGTAGACGAGGCTGGATCGTCGACCAGGCGATGACGCCCGAGGCCGTCGGGATAGCCGACGGACTGTGTCGAGACATCCGGAGCGGCGCGGACGAGCGCAACGTCCAGGTCGGCGACGTGCTGGTCGAGCTCGCTGCGCGTGGCTCTCGTGGCCAGCCGGTCGCCGAGAGCCACAAGCCCAACGCGCGCGACCTGGTAGGCGCGGCCATCGTCGACCTGGAGTGGCGCCTCGAGCGCGGACGCCGGCAGCGTTCCAGGCCGACGCGCCGCCAGCTGCGCGAGGCGCGCTGGCTGCTGCAGCAGGCAATGGCCGTTCTGTGCGGCGAAATCCAGGACGACAAATACATCAGCCCTCAGCGCGGCCGGCATCAAGAAGACACGCACCACGACGCGGTTTCTAGGCCGCCAGCGTTGAATGCGACCGATCGCAACCGGGGCGCCGGAGAGCTCTATCGGCGCACGCTTGGCGGCATGCGTTAGCCCGACCGGGCATCGTGGGGCACACTCAACCCGCGTCGCCGGCCTTTCGGGTCCCGGGCCTCGACGCTGGAACGCGGGACCTAGTCGCAAACGCACGGAGCTCAACCATGCGGTACACATTCTCATTCGTCGCGGCGTTCGCCGCGCTCGCCCTGCTCAGCGCCCCGGCCTTCGCGAAGGCCCCCATCCAGCACGGCCAGGCCTTCCAGGTCGCGGGCTGGTCCGACGGCAACGACGGCGGCCTCGAGCCGGTCGGGCGCATCCACCGCACCGGCGGCGGCATCACGATCTTCGTCGACGCGCCCGACGGCACGCCGGTCTTCGCCTGGGGCCTGGATGACACCGGCGTCTCGGCCATGCCGGCCGCTGTCGGATACGTCTTCTCGTCGAAGGTCTCCTTCTTCGGCGACAACGACACCGTCGGGAACCTGCCTGCGCTCTCCGGCGCCGCCGGCGGTCTCGAGGACGCGATGGTGTTGCAGTTCGACACGCTTGACGGCGTCGGCGACGTCGACGTGCTCGGGCGCGCCGTCATCGTGGTCGACGACAGCGGCAGCTACGGCGTGGTCGCTCCGACTCCCGCCGGAGACGGGCCGTCCGTGAACGGCGGCTATGTCACCGGAACGAACGGCGACGGCGTCGTGGCCGCGTTCGCTACGGGCCGGTGCAATAAGAGCAAGTGTCGTCTCAAGATCATCACGTCCAACGGGCTGACCATCACCGACATCCTCGACAAGGACGAGACCTACCACGTCTCGAGCGAGGGCGTGCTTTACATCACCTGCCAGTGTGACTGAGGGGTAGGGTTCTAACGAGCGCCCCAGGCCGTCGTGGCCTGGGGCGCTCGTGTCGTTGCACACATCACCACCAAGGCCGCCGCGCATGCCGTGCCGGCCAACAGAACCAGGGGACGAACATGGCCAAGAAGGCCGCAGCGAAGAAGGCGAAGGCAGGGGCGCTCGCAGGAAACGCGACGCCGACGACCGCGGGGCGCTCGGCGAGGTCCGGCAAGGCGACACCGAGCGCGCAGGCGCTGACGATCCTGGGGCGGGAGACCCGCGGACTCATCGTCGCGATCTCCGACGAAGAGTGGCGCCAGGCCTCCGAGAGCCTGGGCGCTGCGCACGGCGAGCTCGCCGAGCTCG
>Ga0164315_10000438_pt1 | contig 28800 bp, 26 predicted proteins | sample GuaBasSedimGuay6_FD_113737 | JGI IMG/M metagenome (GOLD analysis project Ga0164315, IMG submission 113737) | Subseafloor sediment microbial communities from Guaymas Basin, Gulf of California, Mexico - Guay6, Core 4569-2, 0-3 cm | ecosystem: Environmental > Aquatic > Marine > Hydrothermal vents... | reverse complement strand
AAATTCATCCCCGGACCATTTTCCAAAAAGAAAGTCAAGATCATGGTGTAAAACAGTATATCTTTTTTTCTTTTTCAAACCAAAATTTTCTTTTAGCAGATCTAAAATTAATTGGTTAACGCTTTTATCCTCATCTTTTGCAGCTTTCTTTAGTTTTGAGGAGAGAACAGGTTCTACACCCCGTATAGTAATTGCTTTCATCATGCCCACCTCAATAATATGATATCATATTATGATGTATATATGCCTTCAGTATATAGTTGCAACACAAAAAATCAATCTCTTTAGGCAGCCTCTTTAGATATCGGGTATCACCTGGTCTTCGATGGAGCAGTCAGTGCACTTCTGGACAGTATTTCTGATATCGGCTACAAGGTTTTCAATCCGGTTCAGCCGGGTGATAAATTCATTGAGCTGGCTCTGAAGCATGGGTTGATGTGGTCTGAATGATTTAAGCATGCAATAAGATAGGATTATTATGGTTGCTTTTATTCAAATACATTATCAATTTTATTTTACAATTTGTTTAATTGTCAATTCCCAGGATTATACGAGTCCAGTTCATATGGGCTTCCACAGCTTCAGTTGTAAGTTCCACGTCTCTTTTTTCAATAGATTCAATAATACTTTTGTGAAGTTTAACTGATTTCTTGAGATCCTTTTGAGAGAGATAGGAGACTTCCCGTTCTTCTTCAAGAATACGATGTGTCAGCTTCAATACTTCAGTAACAATCCCATTATCTGTCGAGATTGTTAAAATCCTGTGAAATTGCTGATCACACTTGATAAAATCATCGAAGTGATCAGAATCAAAATATTTCATTTTAATAAGAACAGATTTGCATTGATCTATTTCAGAATCGGTAATCTTTTCAATAATCAGAGGCACCATACCGATCTCAATGACTCGTCTGGCCTCATATATTTCCTTTACTGATTTATTGTTACTAAATACACCTAACTCGATTGGTTTTTTCAGAAGGTCGTTCTGGTTGTTACAGACATAGGTGCCTTCACCGGGTTTTGTTACAACAATGCCGAGCATCTCCAATGCTCGAAGTGACTCACGGATAGAGGTTCTGCCCACTTCCAGCATTTCAATAAGATTTCTTTCAGAAGGTAATCTATCTCCTGCACTTAAATCTGTTTGAATGTACGAAACAAGCTGACGAACTATTGAGTCAGTTAAACTTACCTTTTTAACAGGTTCCAACATGCATAACTTCCATCTGATAACAGTATCTCAAGGATCTATTTTGCGTCAACGAAGTGAAGGCCTCCATTATGATTAATTTTTAAAGCTATTTCTAAACTTTTTCTTGACATGTAATATATGGCATGAGAAACTAAAGGTCAGACCAGCTTATAGGCAGGACAGCAGATAACAGCTCAGCTTAATGGATGATATCTGTTTATCAAATATTTGGATGGAATGCAGACCCGGATTTATATATTAACAGGAAAGTGAACCTTTATCATATTTGGATGTTGTTAATCAGATATTCAAACCGGAATATAGAAATGTCTGTTAAAAATAAACAGGGGAAGCTTCAGGTGAGTCAAAAGGTTTTCGACCTCAATCAGATACTTACCGGAGAGTTTGATGCCTACTAAAAGATATAAGGAAAAATGATGCTTGAGCCAATACAGAAGGTAAGTTTAACTGACTCAATTATTAAACAATTGATTTCATATATACAAACAGATCTGAAATTGGGACAAAAGCTTCCTTCTGAGAGAACATTGATTGAGATACTCGGTGTGGGTCGTACTTCACTTCGTGAATCATTACGGGCAATTGAAATGCTTGGCTATGTTGAAACACGAGCAGGAGAAGGAACCTATGTTATACAGAATCAGGGTGACTTTTTAAAAAAATCGATTGAATTAGGAGTCTTCAGTAGTAATAGATCCCTTAAGGAAACATATGAAGCCAGAAGAGTTATCGAAATTGGGATGATTCCCTTAATACTTGAGAATATTACAGGTAGTGAGTTATTACAGTGTAAATCCTTCCTGTTGAAGATGGAGCAGGAGGGAGTTAACAATCACACTCGTTTTCTTGACTATGATAACGAGTTCCACAAAGTAATCGCTTCATCGACAAAAAACGAAACTGTTGCCGAAGTACATAAATTAACGAGCAGAATTATTGAAGAAGTAGGGAAGTCCAGTCAAATTGACAAGAAACAAATTAGAAAATCGATTGTTCTACATAAACAAATAGTTGATGCAATTGAAGATAGAGATGAAAAAAGGGTTAAAGCTGCTGTCATTGAGCATATGGAATTAACCAGGAATCTTCTTGGCATATGAAGCTGATAAGTATTTGACAGGACGATCAAAGCACACTATGATGGTCAGACCAGCAGATAAGCGGAACACAAGCTTTGTAGAGCAGTGTCTTATAACGGAGAAGGATTATGGCAGGTATGAATCTTGACGGGCATACAGCTCTGATTACCGGTGGAGCACAGGGAATAGGCAAGGAAATTGCATTAACTTTGGTCGAGAATGGTGCAAATATTGTTGTTGTCGATATTAATCCGGTAACGCTTGAAGCGTTCGAACTCGAAATGAGAGAAAAGAATAGAGAGGCTGAATTTCTTTGCTGCCAGGCAGATGTATCCAAGGTGGATGATATTGATTCTGCCGTAGAAAAGGCTACAAAAAAATATGGTGGAATAGACATTCTTATAAATAATGCCGGCATTCTACATTCAACGCCTATTGAGGATATAACCGAAGAAGAGTGGGACCGTATTATTGATATAAACCTTAAGAGCTATTTTTTTGCTGCTCAGAAAGTACTTCCCGGGATGAAGAAAAAAAATTGGGGCCGGATTATTAATATGTCTTCATTAGCCGGCAGAATGGGTGGATATGTAAACGGACTGGGATACTCGGCATCAAAGGCTGGAATTATTGGATTATCCCGTGGATTGGCTTACCGCTTGGCAAAATACAATATTACGTCGAATTGTATTGCGCCGGGAACAACGGAGAGTGCTATTCTGGATCAGATTTCAGATGAGAAAATTACTGAAATAAGAAAAAAAATACCATTGGGGCGATTAGGTAAAACCGAGGATATTGCTTCATTAGTGTTATTTCTTGCATCTGAGATGTCCGGTTTTATTACCGGAAGTACGATTGATATCAATGGCGGAATGTACATGGGCTGAGAGGGCCTTTTAATCAAAATGAAAACTAAACAAAGGATGTAATATGGGTATTAAAGTACAGTTTTTCGGAGTAGCGGGATATAAAATTATTACTGAGAATAATATTTCGATTGTTGTTGATCCCTTTATAACAGGAAATCCTTATTGTGATATTCAATTGGATGATTTAGGGAAAGTCGATATTCTGTTGCTGACTCATAATGCTTTTGATCACTTTGGAGATGCTCCTGAAATCATCAGAAAATATAATCCTGTTACGGTATGTGCTCTGGATGTTCAGCATAATTTAACAAAATACCATGACATAGATCCGGATCATATAAGGCCTACAATATGGGGAATGCTCGTTGAAATTATGGGTATCTCAATCCGTCCGGTAGAAAGTCATCATTGGTCATTTGCAAAAAAAGAAGACGGGAATTTATTATCGGGTCCGGCAATGGGCTTCATTATAGATGCGGGTAATGATAAACGATTCTATCACCCGGGTGATACGACATTATTTTCAGATATGAAACTGATCGGGGAACTCTATAAGCCGACGATTGGTTTTATGCATATCTCACTTCCTTCTGAAGAAGGTGTGGGGATGCCACACCCGGAATGCTATAAAACCGGTGAGATTACTCCCGGTGAGGGATTGCTTGCCAGTGAATGGCTTGGTTTGAAAACGGTAATTACATCACATTATGTGAACCACGAATGTGATGATGTTAAAGAATTTGTTCGAATTGTTGAAGAGAATAAGAAGTCCGGCAGATATGCCCCGGAAGTCATTGTTATGAAGAATGGTGAAGAAATAAGTTTTTAAAGAGAAAAAGGGTAAGGAGTAAAAAATGTCAGAGGAATTAGATAAAGCTTTATACGAGAAGTGTCAAAGTGTCACTGAATTAAAAGCCCCGGCAAAAATGTCCTCCAGGGATCAAATGGAACTCTATCGCAAGATGATGATGATACGAGAGTTTGATTCGAAGGTAAAAGACCTGTGGATGGAGAATAAAATCTACGGGCTCGCCCACTCTTATGTCGGTGCTGAAGCAATTGCTGTTGGAACCTGTCATGCACTTGAGCCCAGTGATGCAATTACAAGTACTCACCGGGGGCATGGTCATGTAATTGCCAAGGGTGGTGATATAAAAAAAATGATGGCCGAACTGTATGGAAAAGCCGAGGGGTACAATCACGGTAAAGGTGGTTCCATGCACATAGCTGATGTTAAAAACGGCATGCTTGGTGCCACTGGTATTGTCGGTTCAGGCATGCCCCTGGCTGTAGGTTCGGCCCTGGCAGCCCGTCAGCTGAAGAATAAGAAGGTAACCATTTGTTTCCACGGTGACGGAGGTACTAATCAGGGAGTATGGCATGAGTCAGTTAATATGGCTGCTGCCTGGGATTTACCCGTTATTTTTGTTATTGAGAATAACCAGATGGCTATTGGTACGGAATTGGGATTTGTTACCAAAATGACCGACCTCTACAAGAGAGCTGATGCTTATGGTGTCCCCGGTGTTCTGGTTGATGGTTTTAACGTTTTTGATGTGTACAAGGCCGTTAAGAAAGCTGTAGACAGAGCCAGAAAGGGAGAAGGCCCTTCTATCATTGAAGCTCGTTTCCTGAGACTGTTGGGTCACTTTGTCGCTGACGACCAGTGGTATAGGGATTTGGATGAGGTTAAACCGTATTGGAACCTGGATCCTGTTGTCCGAATGAGAAGTTACTTACTGGAAAATTCTGTAACATCAAAATCTGAAATTGAGAAGATGGAAAAAGAAATTGAGGCTGAAGTGGCCGAATCAATCAGATATGCATCAGAAGACTGTACTGAACCAACGGCGGATGTACTTTGGAAAAATATCTATGCCGATGACGAGATAATCGATTAATTACATTGAGTGAAGTGAGGGTTTACATATGAGAGAAATAACTGTCCGCGAAGCGCTGAATGAAGCAATGAGTCAGGAGATGGCGAGGGATGAATCTGTTATCCTTCTGGGCTGTGATGTTGCTGTACGGGGAAATCCTTTCGGTGTCAGCAGGGGTTTGATGGCAAAGTTCGGCTCCGATAGGATTATTGATACTCCGATTTCCGAGGCCGGTTTCACAGGCATAGGTGTTGGAGCTGCAGCAATGGGACTAAGACCTATTGTTGAGATACTTTATTCCGACTGGATTACATTGGGTATGGATCAGATTGTTAATATGGCCGCAAAAATGCGGTATATGTTCGGAGGGAATATTGAGATGCCTCTGGTTGTACGGGCTCCCTTCGGTGCCGGGGGGGGGAACGCAGCCCAGCACTCACAATCTTTTGAGGCCTGGTTTAACAATGTACCGGGAATTAAAGTTGCCGCTCCTATTACCGCTTACGACCTGAAAGGTATGTTGACTACGGCAATTCGAGACAACAATCCGGTTATCTTTTTTGAACACAAACGCTCCTATCAGCTCAAGGGTGAAGTCCCCGAAGAACAGTACACTGTGCCCTTCGGAAAAGCTGCGATCCGAAAAGAAGGAACAGACGTAACCATTGTAAGTTACTCCATGATGTCACTGAGAGCCATTGAAGCGGCGGATGAGCTGGAGAAAGAAGGTATCAGTTGTGAAGTTATCGATCTGAGGTCTCTGGTCCCTCTGGATTATGACACGGTAATGGAGTCTGTAAGAAAAACCCATCGAGTTGTGGTGGCTCAGGAATCTCATAAACGGGGAAGTCTTGCCTCGGACATTGTTTCGGAAATTATTGATAGAGGTTTTGATGATCTTGATGCACCTCCTGTGAGGGTCGGCTCCCTGAATGTTCCTGTACCATACAACATTGGTCTTGAAGAAATGGTTGTGCCGAACAAAGAGTCTATCAAAAAAGCGGTATATCAAGCTCTGAACGACAAATAAGGAAAATGGTATGGCTGAAATAATTGTACTGCCTAAAATAGGCGTAAATATGGTGGAAGGAACTGTCTTTGAGTGGAATGCGGCTGTAGGCGATAAAATCGCCAAGGGTGATGTTCTCATCACTGTTGAGACAGATAAGTCGACTCAGGAAGTCTATTCTCCCGTTGGTGGAACTGTTCTTTCCTATCTTGTAGAAATTGGGAAAACTATTCCCTGTCAAACTCCGATAGCTGTTATCGGTGAGCCGGGTGAGAATATTGATAACCTTGTAAAAGGTGTTTCTTTGGAAGAGATGTCTTCGGCTCCCGAGCCATCTCAGGCGGCAAGTACTCCTGCAGTACCTGCTCCTGTTGTATCAAACCGACCCGGTGGACGTGTCAGGATTTCTCCTTTGGCAAAGAAACTTGCCAAGCAAAGTGGAATCAATATTTTCAATCTTGCCCCGGCCACACCAGGCGGCAGGATAACCAAAGCCGATGTGGAGAGGTATCTTCAAGGTCATGGTGGTTCCGCAGCGGATAAGAGGATCCCTTTAACAGGCATCAGAAGGGTTATCGCCAACAAGATGAGCGAAAGTAACCAGAATGTTCCCCGTGTTGCCCTCAATATGCAGGTTGACGCCACTGAAATCCTCAAGTGGAAGGACTCCGCCAGGGCTCAGGGATATAAGATCGGTATTAACGAAATTATTATCAAGGCTCTCGGTAAGGCTCTCAAAGAGCATCCCATGATGAACGCCAGGATTGAAGGTGATGAAATTATTGTCGCCTCGGAAATTAATGTCGGAGTTGCTGTTGATGCCGAGAATGGACTCATTGTTCCCGTAATAAAGGATGTACCGAGCAAAGGTGTCAGCGATATTTCTGCTGATCTGAGAGCTTTGGCTGCAAGGGGCAGGGCAGGGACTCTTGGGCTTGATGGAATGTCCGGGGGCACTTTCTCCTATACCAATCTCGGAATGCTGGGTGTCGATCACTTCGTACCTGTTGTAAATACTCCTGAGTGTGGAATCCTGGCGGTTGGAGCTATAAAAAAAGAATTGGTGGTGAAGGAAGATGACAGTACCAGTGTAAAATCTCTTTTCTGGATGACCCTTGCTTTCGACCACCGGATTATTGATGGAGCACCTGCAGCCAGGTTTTTAGCCGATCTCAAGAGGATTCTTGAGTGGCCATTATCGCTGCTGCAGTAGTAGCAAGGAAGTTGTGGTGAATAATTACAATGTTATTGTTATCGGGGGTGGCCCCGGCGGCTATGTCTGCGCAATCAAGGCCGCTCAACTTGGACTGAAGGTTGCTTTAGTTGAGAAGGAAAACCTTGGTGGTACCTGCCTGAACTGGGGATGTATACCAACAAAAGCCCTGATTAGAAATGCTGAAGTTGTAAACACGTTAAAGAATTCAGCGGATTTTGGAATCGATATTGTCGAGGGTGGTTATACTGTAAACTATGGTGCTGCCCATAAGAGAAGCCGGGCTGTAAGTGATCGGCTATCCAGGGGTGTCGGCTTTCTGATGAAGAAAAACGGTGTTGAAGTCTATAACGATACTGCCGTTATTGCTGATAAACACAAGGTGGAACTGAAGCAAAGCGCTAAGTATATCGGTGGCGATAACATTGTTATTGCAACTGGCGCCGATGCGATTGCTCTTTTCGATTTGAAACCGGATGGAAAGAAGATATTGCTTCCAAGGCAAGCTCTGGATTTGCAGAAGCTTCCAGAGAATGCTGTCATCATCGGTGCCGGAGCCATCGGAATGGAATTCGCATCCATCTGGAATGCTTACGGTGTTGATGTCACTGTTATTGAAGCCCTTGACCGTGTGCTCCCCAAGGAAGATGCCGATGTCAGTAAGGAGATGGAAAACCAGTTCATAAAAAAAGGTATTGAGGTGATAACCAGCAGTATGGTCTCGGAAATTGTTACTGATGATTCTTCTGTTGCCATAAAGGTTAAAAAGAATGACGGTTCAAATCTGATTCTGAAGAAGGATACTGTACTTTTTGCTCTCGGTGTACGTCCCAGGATTAATACCGCAGGAATTGATAAGCTTGGTTTGAGGCTTGAACAAAACGCCATTTTTGTTAATGAAATGATGGAAACATCTATCAAGAGTATATACGCCATTGGTGATGTTAATGGAAAATTTCCGTTGGCTCATGTGGCTTCAGCACAAGGTTTAATTGCTGCACAGGCAATAGCTGGATTTGAAACTGAAGAAATAAGTTACACTAATGTGCCTCGATGTACCTACTGTTTTCCCGAAGTGGCCAGTATCGGTTTGTCGGAACAGGAGGCAGTTGAGAAGGGTGCTGAAATTGAGGTTGGATCATTTCCACTCTCTGCTAACGGTAAGGCCCTGTCCCTGAATGAGGAGTCCGGATTTGTGAAAATTATCAGTGACAGGGTAACCGGTGAGGTTCTTGGAGCTCATATGGTGGGTGCCCATGTTACTGAGATGGTGGGGGGGCTGTCGTTGGCGACACATCTTGAATCAACGGTTGAAGAGCTGGCTTCAGTTATTTTTCCTCATCCTACTGTCAGTGAATCGATAGTTGAAGCAGCCCATGCCGTTGCAGGGAAAGCAATTCATTTTTAAGGAGATATTGTATGAAGAAAATTGGTTTTATTGGTCTTGGAATAATGGGAAAACCGATGGCAAAAAATCTGGTTAAAGCCGGTTATTCCCTGGTTGTATTCGATATCGTTGATGCTGCCGTCGCTGAACTGGTAGAGCTTGGGGCTGAGAAAGGCTCCTCCTCGAAGGATGTTGCCTCGAAGAGTGAGATTATCTGTACCATGCTGCCGAATTCTCCTCATGTTAAAGAAGTTATTCTTGGAAATGATGGTGTGATTGACGGTGTGAAATCCGGATCCATCGTGGTAGATATGAGTTCTATTGCCCCATTGGTTTCCCAGGAAGTTTCTGCGGAATTGGCAAAGAAAGGTGTTCCTATGCTTGATGCCCCGGTTTCCGGTGGAGAGCCGAAAGCCGTTGATGGGACATTGGCCTTTATGGTTGGAGGGTCTGAAGACAGCTTTGCCGAAGTGAAAGATCTACTTGATGTGATGGGTGGATCGGTAACTCTTGTTGGAGAGATAGGCAGTGGTAATACTACGAAGCTTGCTAATCAGATTATAGTTGCACTCAACATTGCTGCTATGTCTGAGGCCATGGTTCTGGCCACGAAAGCTGGAGTGGATCCTGAAAAAGTATACAATGCTATTCGAGGCGGATTAGCGGGAAGTGCAGTTCTCGATGCTAAAGTACCTCTTGCCCTGAAGGGTAATTTCAAACCTGGATTCAGGATAGAACTGCATATCAAGGATTTGAATAATGCTCTTGAAACCGCTCACTCGATTGGTGTGCCCCTTCCCCTTTCCAGCCAGGTGATGGAGATAATGCAGGCACTGAAAGTTGATGGAAAGGCCGGGGACGACCATGGCGGGATAATCCAGTTCTACGAGAAACTTGCACAGATAGAAGTTAGAAAATAAGAAGTTAAATAATCCAGTGACAGAACGGGGGTCTGGGAATAACTTTTAATTTAATTGGAAGAAGAGAAACTGTAAGAGGGGCTTTTTAAGGGCAGGAAATACACTGTTCGGCCCCCTTACAAACCAACCGCTTTTTTTGTCATCTCCACCCACTCACGCAGTCTCTTGTTATCACCATTTATGGTATAAACATCCCGGACAACGAATTCGATATTGCCGTTCTTACAGGCATTGAAGCTATCCGATATGTCCTTTTTTGCACTATCCCAGTCCGGCGTCTCACCGCTGATGAAAGTCGGATTAGGTTTCTTGCAATGAACATAATCTCTACCCAACTGTTCGCCGATTTTCTCAAAGTTGTTCCATGCAGAGATTGAGACAGTGCGAAGATTCGGAATGGCTTTCCTTATATATTCTAAACGGTCGTCCACAGGTTCGCAGCATCCGTAGTATGACATTCCGAACATATTTGAAACTTCGGCGATATATGGTAGAAAGAACTCATCGAACATCTTTGGAGATACTGGTGTTGTTTCCTGAGATTCAGGCCAGGCCCATAGTTTGTCAAGTTTAACCGTTTCGTCGGATTCCGGATCCGGAAGATCTGAAACATATCCATAACTGGATGGCCCGGCGAATTGGTTATCCGTGTTGAAGGTGAGCAGATTCTCTTCCATCATCCAGTTGTAGAACCGTATCCGATCGTCGCAAAGGAAACGCAGCAGACGATGAAGATCGTCGGGGTGATCGTAAGGCCAGAGTAACATATTTTCATTGCCGATCAGCTTGAACAAATCCATGGTAATGCCGATGAAGTTATTACCCAGAAAGGGTGTATAACCAATCTCAGGAAAGAAATTGTCAAAATTGCCGATACGGACCGGCATGATATCACCAAAAATATTTTCCAGGCGGTTCTTAAATTTAAGGGTTATCTCACGATCAACTGCAAAACTTCGTTCTTTGAGTTTGGAGATATCACCCGGAGTGCTGACGGGAAAATTGGAAAGATACGCAAGAGAGTCTTTAACATGTCTCTCTTCTATCTTCACACCATAATCGGACCTGGAAACTTTCCAGGCCACTCGAAAATATGGTTCCAGAACTATATCGTCGCCCAATTCATGGTATTGCTTCAGATTACTGGCAAATGTTTTTTCGACATTCCTCAGCAGTTCATTTTCACAAACCAAATCCCCGTCGTCGAAGAATCCGGCAACGGTAAAGGTTTCAAAAAGAATCATCGGTTTTGAGGGCTTTAGATCGTGAAGATTCCGCCAGTCATTTTTACGCTGTACCATGACATCACTTTCTGCAATATCCATCCATTCCCTTGCCAGTTTTCTGAGACGGGAAATATCCTTATCTGAGACGTCCTCCAATCCAGTTTGTTCATGAGACTCACTCATGTTACTCATGACTGTATATGCCAATTCAATAACCTCCGAATTATTTTCGAACTATTTTTTAAGCATCCCACTCCGCACGATATCAATGAGTACCGCCAGCAGAAGCACCGATCCACTGACAACCATCTGGAAGTAGGCATTGACGCTCAGCAGGGTTAACCCATTGTTGATCACCTGGAGAATCAGCACACCGAGAATAGTCCCGGAGATTTTCCCCTTACCACCGGCAAGACTGATACCCCCGAGGATTACCGCTGAGATAGTAGCCATCTCGGTTCCCGCTCCGGACTGAGGCAGAGCTGCCCCTACCTGACAGGCTAAAAGGAAACCGGCGATTCCCGCGGTAAGACTGCTGAAGATGAAGGCCATGAACTTTACTTTGTTGCTGTTAATTCCCGAGAGGTAACTGGCCTGTTCATTTCCACCCACCATATACACCTTACGGCCGAAGGCGGTGTATTTAAGAAGGTACCAGGTAACCAGGAGGATCGCGATGGCAATTAACGCGATATAGGGTACTACACCGAAAAACCGGCCCCGGCCCAACTTCAACAGCACCGGGTCCTTCACCATCACTGTGGCATCCTTGATGAGCCATGCCACGCCCCGGAATATCTGCATCGTTCCCAATGTGGTGATTATCGCCGCAATTTTAAAGACTGTTATGAGCGTCGAATTAACTATTCCCATCAAAAGACTCAATCCAATCACAAGAATAATCACCAGCCACCAGGGGGCTCCCGCCGAGGAGGCCAGAGCCGCCAGAAGGGCCGCCACCGCTCCAACCGAATTCTGGGAAATATCAAGACCGCCTAAAATCATGGCAATGGTAAGACCTGAGGCCCGTATCGCCAGGATGGAGGCGAACATCAGAACATTCATGATGTTCTGGAGAGTCAGGAAGTATGGAGAAAGTATCGTCCACACTGTGCTTAAGGCCACCAGGGCGATAGCAAGACTTAAAGTATTACCTTCGATGGGGATCTTCTTGAAGAAAGCCCCCACTTTTGTTGTTGTTTTCATTACTTCAGCGCTCATCTGTCTTTCCTCCCACAGCCATGTGCAATATTCTGTTTTGATCGTAATCTTTTCGCTCTACATCACCCACAACCTGTCCGTCGGCGAAGATAATTATTCGGTCGGTTATGCCCATGGTTTCCGGCAATTCCGAGGATACCATGATAATCGAGATATCCTCCTTACAGAGTTCCTCCATCACCTTGTAGATTTCTACTTTGGCACCCACGTCCACCCCCCGGGTGGGATCGTTCATAATCAGTACCTTGGGCTCGGTCAGCAGCCACTTGGCGATCACCACCTTCTGCTGATTACCTCCGCTCAAGGTTTCCATCACTGCGTTTTTGGACGAAGTTTTTACCCCCAGCTTTCCAATCCACTTCTCACAATAAGCATCTTCCCTCCGGGAATCCATCTTCAACCCCCGTCCCAATTCGTCCACCATGGTGATCGTCAGGTTGTTCTTCACCGTGTTGATGAGCACCAGTCCATCCTGCTTACGGTCGCTGGGAATGTAACCGATTCCCAGTCTCTTGGCTTCAATGGGGTTGGGGATAACCACCTCATTCCCATCAATGAAGATCCGTCCTGAATCGATGGACCTGATTCCCAGGAGACCTTCAACGGCCTCCACCCTGCCTGAGCCTACCAAGCCGAAGAGTCCGAGAATCTCGCCCTTTCGAACATTGAACGAAGCCTTTTTTGTCTGGTGGCAGGAGAGGTTTTCCACACGTAGAACTTCTTCCCCGATTTCAGAGTTTTCCTTCGGATACATATCGGTAATCGTCCGGCCCACCATCTGGGTTACAAGCTCGGTTGTGCTGATCTCTTTCACATTGGAGACAGCTACCCTTTTACCGTCCCTCATCACCTGTACACGGTCCGCTATAGCGTAAACTTCCTCAAGCTTATGGGATATATATATAATCGACACGCCTTTGCTCTTTAAATCCCGGATGAAGTCGAAGAGCCTTTCGGTCTCCACCTCGTTCAGGGAGGACGTGGGTTCATCCATTATCAAGACTTTCACATCCTTCGATACCGCACGAAGGATTTCTATTATCTGTTTCTCGGCCACATTGAGATCTTTCACCAGAGTGTCTGGATCGTATTTCAGGCCGAAGGTGGTCATCAGATCACGGGCTTCCCGGCGCATCCGGGGATAATCCACCACATTAAAAGCACCTTTCAAGGGGATGCTTCCCATAAAAAGATTTTCAGCCAGACTCATCTCATTCAAGTAAGTTAATTCCTGGTAAATGATGGCAATACCCGAATCCATCCGTTCCCTGGGACTGCTGTAAGGATCAACAACATTTCCTTCCAGAAGAATCTGTCCCGAATCAAGTCGATAGGCTCCCGAGATGATTTTCATCATCGTTGATTTTCCCGCGCCGTTCTCACCTATCACCGCCAGTACTTCACCGCCGGTCACTTCCAGATCGGCATGATCCAGGGCCAGCACACCGGGGAATCGCTTAACAACCTGCTTCAATTGAAGAACGTATTCGTTACTCATTGTTCCTTCCCAAAAAGATGCGGCGCCTTAAGAAAGTCAAACTCTCTCGAAGGCGCCGCATAAACTAATTATCTTACTCGATACCCATCTCGGCTTTAACTTCGTCGACATTATCCCGGGTGAGGAACTTGTGCTCCATAGTCATTATCCGGGGTACATCTTTTCCTGCCAGGATGTCCAGAGCCATGGGAATGATATATTCACCATACTTGGTGGGGTAATAGGCCGAACCGCCCAACCACATATTATCACCCTGTTCCCAGGCAGCCAGAGTCTGATTACCGTTGTTGTTTGTAGCCATATACACATCGGAATCACGACCGGATGTCTGAACAGCGGAAAAAACGCCCTGTCCGGTTTCAGTGTTCACAGTTCCAACAGCGATTTTGGTGAAATCCGGATGTGCGGTGAGCCAGTCGGTCATTTTCTGATTGGCAATCAGGGTAGTGTCAGAGCCGCCGCCGCCCATTTCGATAAACTCAATCTGATCTTCGGAAATCTTAATTCCACCCTTCCTCATACCATCAATCATACCAGAAAGTCTAAGACGGACTAAATCGCCGTTCTCGGAGTTAAAGAAAGCCAGATACTTGTCAATCTCACCGTCCCAGTTGGCATTAATGGCGACAGCCAGGCCTTCACCGCATACTTCCCCGGCCATCTGGTTGTTGGCCCCGAAGAAGTAGCCTTCGGCTCCATTGGCACCGGTATAAAGGACATCAATTCCAATTACTGGAACGCCTTTTTCACCGCAGTAGTCCACAAGGCTCCCGCCGATTTCGGCATTCACATTGAAGTCCACGATGATGTCCGCACCTTGAACGAGCATGTTGTCCACGTTCGGTAGAATCTTCTCCGCTTCAAAGTTCGACTCAGCCACGAGCAGTTTCACACCGTACTCGGCGGCAACAGCTTCGATACTCTCTCCAACCTGACGCAGGAAATCCACTGTGGTTGAACCGTTGTTAAAACCGATAATGATTTCATCATCAGCGACTTCCTTTCCGCCATTGGCGAAAAGCATCCCGGCTGTCACAATCAACAGCATCGCAATCAATAACTTTCTCATCATGTTCCTCCTAAAATAGAACATAGCCTTCATTATCTCCGCATACACGGAGCTATTTTTTTAACAAATCTTTCTGCACTCGATTCCCAGCAGAGAAGCCAATTTCTCGAGCTTTCCTGCAATATGACCGACACCGATGGCGGCGTGGTGGGATGGTCCTTCCTTCGACCAATTGTCGGTGAAGTTCCGGGCGGAAAGTGGGAATTTGTAACGGGAATTGGTGTTACCGATATTCAACACCGGTCCGGGAACCGATTCCCCTTCCGCGCACAACAAAAAAGTTTTCCCTTCTGCACACTGTACCACAGAAAGCAGAGTAACCGGCCCGTTTTTAACGGACATCTGTATGGACAATCCCTTGCCGGGTTTTCCATGATACACCGAAAGGGGTACCAGACCGACTGGCCCTTCGGCAATAGCGGCATGGGCGGGTCCGTCATGTCCCCACAACACTACATCGTCATCAAAATCCATCGCATAGAACTCCGAGAAAGACCCTCCCGCACCAAATAGATCCATAATTTTCATTGCTACGGCATTCTTTATTTCACACTCACCGGCGATGGGAACATTGTGAGCCGTCAGCAGGGTGTTTCCGGCAATTACAGATGTGACAATGTTTTCGTATTCGTTTCCATATCTTCCCTCGTAGTAATACGCCATGGCCCCGAGTCTGTTGTTTTCTATAAGGGCATCCAGAGCGCAGGAGGTAAAGGCCGCCCGTTCGATTTCCGATGTTCCGCATTCTTCTGAAACAGCGAATTCCCGGTAGAACTGTTCAATCTTCGCTTTCAGATCTTCCTGAGTTACAGCGTCCCTGAGGCTTTTAAGCTCGCACATCTCCAGTAATTCGAAATGGGATCCAAATACGATTGATAACAACGTGATATCGGTATAAACATCAAGCATCCCGTTATAATAATGGCCAAGGATACCTATCCGGCTATCTCGAATCCGAGCCCGTACAACAATGGCATCCAGCCAGCGGTTGATTTCATCCCATACATATTTTTCCTGAAGATAACCGGTAACAAGATGATAGTCGATTCCCGACCGATTGAAGATGTTTGCGACTTCCGGAACCGAGCAGGCCTGACAATGAGCAAGCCATTCCCCTGTCATTTTACCCCTATCACCAAGGGCATTGAATGATTCGTAGTCTATCCTGGATACCGGCTGAAGGTTAAGGACAATCACAGGAACTCCAGCGGACTGTACCACCGGCAACACCGTGGAAGACAAGGCATAAGTAGAGATATATAAAAAAATAACTTCTACATTTTCTTCTTTAAAGATTCGTCCCTGACTGCGTGCCTTTTCCGGATTATCCACCAGCCCGGCATTGACGATATTGATATCGTCTCTTTCCATTCGCTTCGCTATTTCGTCCAGATATCCTTTCAGCCTCTCTTCAAGACCTTCGAACTGATCCCAATAAGTATCGAGGCCAATTCCATATATACCGACACTGAATGGCTTTTTCAATTCACCGCTCCTGGTAGATTGAACCGTGTTTGAGGCATAGCTTAATGAAGGTTTTTACCCGTTCGGGTGATACATCCGGCTGTAGAATGTGAGCAGGGGCAATTACATACCCCCCGCCGGCACCCAATATGGAAATTTTTTCCAATATGTCCTTTTCAAGTTCCTCATCGCTGCCAAGGGGGATTAATTCCTGCTGATCTATAGCCCCCCAGAATGCGATTCTATCCCCCCAGCCATCTTTCATGTGGTGAGGTTCATGGCCGGCAACACCAGGCTGTACCGGATTAAAAACCTGAAAACCGATCTCAATAAACTCATCCATAAGTTCACTGACTGCACCATCGCAATGAAGGATAAGGTTGATTTCAGGATTTTTTTCCCTGAATGCATTGCACATTCTGATGTAGGAGGGTTTCCAGATATTACGGAACATGTCCTTTGAGAAAAGCAGTCCGTTCTGTGCGCCGAAATCATCGCCTATCCAGAGGGCATCAACACCCTGGTCGATCAGTTTCAATCCGTGCTCAATATGAAAATCTGTTACCATATTTATGAAGACAGGTAGATATTCTTCACCCAGGGCCATATCGATCATCATCTTTTCCATTCCAACCATCTGCTGAACAAGGGTTAGAATAGTTACTTCAATATCACCGATGATGAAGTAATCGTCTTTGTACTTTTTAACCAGGGCTGAGGCATCATCAAACCGCCCCGGGAGAGACAGATCCGGAAACACTATTGTTTTCTTCAGATCCTCAATTGTTTCGACGTCTTTCAGGGGATAGTCCACAATTTCCACATAGATTGAACCCTGTTTCATACGCATGCCGTACTCGTTGAGCCATGTTCCGCTTTCATCTATCTCAGGATTAAAGGATGAAGATTCAGCAGCACCTGTCACAACGATATCGGACCCTAATGCTAAACGGACCTCATTCCCGCTGATACGCCAGGTTACATCCTCATATAAGTTTCTGGTTATTGACAGAGGAAGGTCTAATTCCTTTGAAAAATGACTCAACAGTGATTCACAAAGGTCGAATTGAATCGGTACTCTGTCGGGAAAGCCCTCCATTAAGCCCCATGCTTTCATAACACGCTCTCTGGCATTCATATCAATTATTTCTCCTGTTCAGTCCATGTGGAAGACATCTTTCAGTCCGGTAACTACCGGAGCTTTATCCGCCTGGGTTTCCATAATATCAGCCATGTAATCCCACCACTTGCGGACAATAGGATTGTTGGGAAGGTCTGCCGAGGTTTCTCCCTCTTTGAGTTTTTGGACTGCGAAGAGAGTGAGGGTGTCTTCATCCAGGTATATGGTGTAGTCGTAAACCCCTGCCTCGGAGATGGCGGTTTTAAGTTCCGGCCATATCTCATCATGACGCTTCTTGTACTCTTCCTCGAATCCAGGCTTCAGTTGCATCTTGAACGCGATCTGATCCATTGATTGACTCCTCATCTCAGGGTGTGAATATTTTACAGCCGCTATATCGGGTTGGTAATAGACATAACCCGGAAAGGATGCACATTACCCGTTTTTACCCCCAGCCCATTCGTCTGGTAAGATATTCCAGATACTCATTGAATGTCGGCCAGTCAATATCGGGATGAACACTGTGATCGAGTTCTGGAATATACCCCCCATCCTCTACAAGAGGCATTATCCTATCGACCTCATTCTTCAAGAATGCTCCTCCTTTGGCGATTTCTTTCTTATCGATTCCGCCGAAAATCATAAAGCTCTTTCCGAATTCTTTGCGCACTTTAATAACATCCATACCAGACTGAACTTCAAAGGGCCACAGGATATCGATACCGGCATCAATCCATATGGGAATCAGGCTCCATACACTGCCGTCACTATCCAGACCGATGTGCCGGATTCCCTGACTTTTCAGCCATTCATTTACCCGCTTGTAATGGGGAAGGGCCAGACGCCTGAACATCTTGGGGTCGATCAGGGGGCCATTATTAAACGCCATATCTTCCCAGTACCAGAAGGTTTCGAATTTGGTGTATTTCAAGGCTTCCGCCGTAATCTCGATGATTGCGTCTGCCCTGTCTTCCATCATCTCGTTGATCAGATCCGGTTGGTCATAAAAAGCGATTGCAAGACCCTCAACACCAAAAAAATTCCGAAGAGGACCGAAAAAACCGCCCCATCTGTCTGCCCAGCAGAGCCGGGGCCACTCTTCGGGCCCGTTCTCCGGCTGTCCTGTCTTTTTCGAAGTGATGGTATCTCCCTCACTCTGTGCGATGGACACCCCGACGGTTGTCTGACTCCGGCCGCCTCCGGCGACCTGTTCTTTCCAGGTTTCTGAAAATCTGAGTTCCGGAACAAGCTGAAGCCGTTCCTTCTTGAATTTTCTGTAGTCCTCTGTGTTTTCAATGGGGAACTTGAGGAATTGGGGCATACTGGTATCGGCGTGACCCTTTATCTCCCGCATGAGGATACCTTCTTCGTTTATAAAAGTTACGGTATTTTCATTCTCTTCGATAATCTCAACCTTGAATTCAGGCATTGGTCCATAATACGGATCTACCCTCTCCAGGCGATCAAGACCGAACTCTTCATCCAGAGGGGTACCATCATAACCTTGAGTCCTCCATATCTTTTCCGTTTCGGGCCATACAAAACTTCCCCATCGAACCCAGGGTTTTTCTACCGTTTTAAACTCACATGTGTCCAGGAATCGCTCTCTGGATGTTTTCATTAAGTCAATCCTTTTATCAGTATTTGCCGTATTTATGAAACGCGTTTATCATTGTAATGAAGTTTTCATGGGGGATGTAATTGACAACACTATGGCTGGTGGAGGCTTCCCAACGCCCCCCTTTCATCATCACCTCACAATGTTCCTTTACATCCTTCTCAACATCCTCAGTGCTTCCGCGAACCAGGGGAACTTCGATATCGATATTTCCGGAAAAGGTAACTCTGTTCCCATAGCGTTTTTTGTAATCTCTATAATCGATGCTGTAGGGGTCCATGGGATTTATGCAGTTAAAACCCATATCAATCAGCATCTCCATTGCATCATCAAGCTTTCCGTCGGAATGGAATTTCAATGGAATGCCGGCATTTAATGCAGGCTCCATCATTCGCTCCATGGGCTTTCGCCAGATTTTCTCAAACGTCTCTGGGGGTATCATCATTCCGCCATTGAAAGCAAAATCATCAGCCAGCCAGAGAACATCAATACCCAGCTCCACAGCACGTTTGTACAGCTCAACAAAATAGACTGAAGATCTTTCCATTATCTCGCTTATCAGCCCTTCATCATCCATCAGCAATATCATGAAATCCTGGAAACCAATAACAAACTCATAAAGGGTTTGGAAGATGCATCCACCCAGATAAACGACTCCAATATCGGTGCCCTTGACGGCATCGACATACTCCTGGACAAAACCTAAAGCTCTGGTTATTTCCTCTTCTCCAGGCCATATAATCCTGTCAAGATCCTCTCTTGATTTGAAGCTCTTATCAAAAAAGGAACTTATTGAACCATCCTTGTTTTTCTGCTTCAGAGGCGTCCAGAGACTCTCCAGTAAGATACAATCCTGCCCGATTACATTGCAGACATCAATATAATCACTGGGGTACATGGGACGTATGCCTCCCTCAGAATCATCGGCTCCTTTAGCCGGATCACCGTCGGCACTTAAGGTATTGCTCGCCTTTCGCCCCAGCATTTTTGAAACATGTTCATCCTCAATGAGTACTTCAAAATTCGGAACCCGGTCGGTTTTTTCCCCCCGATAGGTTGCAATGAGTCTTTCTTTGTCAGGTTTGCCGCTATACGGTTCAAACTCCGTCGTACTTACTGTATTTGCCATCTGTACTCTCCTTATCTTGAAGTATTTATGAGCATTGAGTTGTTCATTGTAACACTCCAAAAAATGAAAAGAATGCACAAAAAAGTAATAAAGATGCATTTTGTGAACAGGATTATACGAATGGACTTCCCCCGGTTTTATTTATTGACAAATACAATTTGCATGATAGAATGGTAATGATCCCATGGGAACGTTACCATTACAGAGGTGATAATGGCAAATATATTTGATGTTGCAAAACTGGCAGGTGTTTCAAAGACAACAGTTTCGCGTGTTATAAATAACCAGGAACCAATCAGATTATCCACCCGGGAGAGAATAGTCAAAGCAATGAAAACCCTTGATTATTCGCCTAATTATTTTGCCAAGGGTATGAGAACGAATAAAACACGAACAATAGGTATCGTTGTTCCTGATATTGCGAATTCTTTTTACACTGAAATGCTCAGAGGCATAGAAGATATTACCGGTTCTGAAAATTTTATGAATATTCTATGTAGTACCAATGAGAGCGCAGATAGGGAACTCTGGTATCTGGAGAACCTCAGCAATCGAAGTATTGACGGGCTGATTATGTGTACCTGGAGTAAAGAACAGGAAAACCTTAATTACCTTGAAAAACTGGGACAAAGAATACCTATTGTTTTCATGGATTACATCATGAAATCGGATCCTGTTTCTTATGTCATAACTGATGGTTTTAATAGTTCACGGTTTACGACAAATTATCTTATCGGGATAGGAAAAAAGAGAATTGCCTACATAAGAAGCTCCTCCAGGTTTTCAGCAGGATATGAGCGATTTCTGGGGTATAAAACAGCTTTAATGGACAATAATGTTATCATGGATGAATCGATAGTATTTGAAGGTGAGTATCATAAAAATACCGGCTATGAAGGAGCCGAATATTTTATGGCTTTATCACATGCTCCGGATGTAATAATGGCTGCAAGTGATATCATGGCCGTGGGAGCAATTCAATATCTGAAGGAACACGGGATTCGCATACCTGAAGATGTAAGTGTAATAGGCTACGATAACATGGAGTTGTGTACCCTGTTGGATCCGGCCCTTTCAACAATCTCCCAACCAATCAGAAGATTGGGAAAAACAGCTGCAGATATTCTTATTAAATGTATTTCAGACAGTACTTACCCAAAACAGCAGATTGTTCTTGAAAACGAGCTGATAATCAGAAATTCTCTTGATCCAATTCTAAAGGGTGAAAAAATCATTCCGATCCCCGGGAATTGGACCATGGAAAGGAGAAATTGATGAATCTTAATAAACCTTTCTTCTATTGTAAGTATCTTCAGACGGAAGCATTTGATATAGATTGGCAGGTTTATCTTACCAGTGCCGGGAGGCAGGAAGTCCTCCCCGGCAGTTTGTATTCAATTCATAAAGAAATCCCCTCATCGGAATTCAGCTCTGCACCATGGGCAGAAGGGCAGATTCTTGATGGATATTCCCTTGTATATGTTACTAAAGGATCAGGAAAATTCATATCAGATGCTCAAGGTTTAGAAGGTATAGGAGCAGGAACCATGTTCTTACTCTTCCCTGGTGTTCGCCATTGGTATACACCGGACTATTTCACAGGCTGGCATGAGTACTGGATATGCTTCAATGGAAACTACCCCGGGTTATTGGTTGAAAACAAGTATTTTTCTCCCGACAAGGCCGTTTTCAATGTCGGCCTTAGTGAAGAAATAGTAGGAAAATTTCATCAAGTGATTGAAAGCACCCGTAAAGATTCAGATATTTTTCAACCGAAACTAGGAGCCTCAATTATAGATCTATTGGCCCTATTATTGGATAAATCACGGGAAAATCGACAGAATTCCAAAGAACTTGATTTTGTAGAAAAAGCCAAATTTTTATTTGAAGAGAATATCTTTAATTCCATTGACATGCACGCCTTTGCCGGTAATTTAGGAATGGAGTATGCCCGATTCAGAAAGATCTTTAAAACATACACAGGATATTCTCCCTATCAATATTTTCTTATACTGAAGATAAATAAAGCAAAACAATTACTGATTGACAGAAAATATGCAATAAAGGAAATTGCATATCAATTAAGCTTTGAAAACCAGTACTATTTTTCACGCATATTCAAGAGTAAAACCGGATACTCTCCGACTAACTGGTTAAACCGGGGTGAAATGTCAAATGATTTTATCAGTGCATAGTTTTTTTGGAGAGATACAATGAAAAGAGTAGAGGGGAAAATTGCCTGGATAAGCGGTGCTACTTCCGGGATAGGTGAAGCTGCGGCAAAACTCTTTGCAAAAGAAGGGGCCCGGGTAGCTATTGTGGGTAGAAATCGAGTCAGAGCAGATACCATCAACAGGGATATTCAGTCTTCCGGTGGAGAATCGATGGTTTCAATCTGTGATGTATCTGTTCCGGATCAGATTGAAAAATCAATACAAGCTGTTGTACAAAAATGGGGTGGGATAGATATCCTCGTGAATAATTCAGGAATGGTTGATGTACGCATGCTGCATGAATATTCCATTAACGACTGGGAAAGAGTTATGAACGTCAACGTTCGCTCCATATACCTATCTTTCCTGCATGCCTATCCTTTCCTGAAACAGAAGAAAAGAAGTTACATTGTAAATGTCGGATCAATCAGCTCCATGGTTGGACAGGCAGGAACTCCAGTTTATGTAACTTCAAAACACGCAGTACTGGGCCTAAGCCGATCGATTGCTCTGGATTATGCGGATATTGGTTTGCGCTGTAACTGTGTATGTCCCGGAATCACCGATACCCCCATGCTTCGAGAGCATATGGGAAGCGGAGTGGAAGGGGATGAACGGCTTCGTAAGCGTTTGAAAAGGGTTCCTATGGGTGTGCCTCTAAGCCCTGAAGATGTTGCTAAATCAATACTATATTTTTCATGTGATGATTCAGCAGGTATTACCGGTACTTCTCTGATAGTTGATTGCGGATACCTGACTGCTGCAGAGTGGACATCTCCTGATCATACGGCCTTTATGGAGTAATAATATGAAATCAGAATTGAAACTGGCATGTGCGGATTTTTCTTTTCCATTACTCAGTCATGAGAATTCGCTGAAACTGATAGGGATGCTGGGAGTTGAGGGTGTGGATATCGGTTTCTTTCAGGACCGTTCCCATCTTCAACCGAATGATGTTTTAAAAAACCCTGAGAAATTCGCCGGGGAGTTAAGAACTCAACTTGAGGTGAATAACCTTCTAATTGCCGATTTATTCCTGCAGACAGCCGCAGATTTTGTTTCAACAGCTATCAATCATACAGATAGAAAAGTAAGGGAAGGGACTCGGGACACTTTTCTACGAACTCTTGATTTTGGAAAGATGGCGGGAACAGATCATATAACCATTCTCCCCGGGGTAATATTTCAGGAAGAATCCAGAGAATCCTCATACAGGCGAGCTTGTGATGAACTTGCCTGGCGTATTGAAAAATCTGCTGATGCAGGAATTGTTTTATCTGTAGAGGGGCATATAGGCAGTTTCTGTGAAACCCCTGAAGCTCTGGAAGAGCTTGTAGAGGATGTAAAGGATTTAACCCTGACCCTTGATTATACACATTTTACAAAAATCGGTTACAAAGATGAGGCGATTGAAAATCTTCTGCCATATGCCAGCCACTTTCATGCAAGAGCTGCCTGCCTGAACAGAGCACAGACAAGCTTCAGCAATAACACGATAGATTATGCCCGGGTTGTGAAAGAAATGGTCCGAACTGATTATTCCGGATATATCGGCCTTGAATACGTATGGATAGATTGGGAACACATGAATGAAGTGGACAACCTGTCCGAGATAATTCAATTAAGGGATTATCTCAATACGAATATCCGGGAAATGTAAAATACTCACCATACACGGAGGTATCTCATCAAAAACTTCTCCACATACCTCACCTTTAGTGATGATGATCTCAAATGGCAGCTCACCTGTACGGATATCGGATCGAACGAAGTTAAACCCGGGATGTCCTACCCCCCAAACCTGGAAAAGCATCCAAAGGTATTCAAGGCTGTGGATACATCACGAATTCTCGCTGAGTATCAGATTATCTATATCACCAGAGGACGGGGACGATTCATATCCCGGGGGCAGGAGTACACGATTATTCCCGGCAGCGTCATCGTTATCTTTCCCGGAGTTAAACATACCTACAAGCCGGATGTCGAAACAGGATGGGATGAATACTGGGTTGGACTTAAAGGTGAATACTTCGAAGCGTTACAGAGAGAAGGGGTTATCAATCCTGACAAACCGGTCTACTACATCGGGCTCCACGATGTTCTGGTAAAGTTATACACCACCATTTTTGAACGGGTTGAGAAACAGAGGCCTCACTACCAGTACCGTATCTCCGCCAACATCATTATGCTCATGGCGGAAATTATCAGCTACGACCGAAAACAGGAACACGGAAGTCAATCCGATTCCATGGTGGAAAAAGCCAAGTTTATCTTCCAGGAAAACCTCTACGGTAACATCGAGCTGGAGGAAGTGGCCAGGAGGCTTCATCTGAGCAGTTCCTATCTCGGGGAGGTGTTTAAATCTTATACAGGTTTAACACCCTACCAGTACTACCTCCACCTGAAGGTGAATAAAGCCAAGGAATTATTGGAAATAGGAGAATTAAGTATCAAAGAAATCTCATATAAGCTTTCCTGTGAAGACCAGTACTATTTCTCCCGATTGTTCAAAAAGAAAACCGGGGTGCCGCCCTCTCAGTGGACAAGGTTCTATCATGATGGGGAAACCCCTTCGATATTGGAATTACCGGCAATACCTCGGGGAATTACGAGGGGAATCGGGATATAAACAGGAGAATGATGAAACAGTACCGTTGATTCATTTTGGAGTATTCCATGAGCCGGGTGATAATTACCGGGTTGGTGTTCTGCTTAAAGCAGGCATCAGCCATTCTTCCAGGTATTTCAAAGCTTCTTTTTCAAGGTTGAAATCCCCGCTGGTGATACACCAGTCCAGAAAAACAGAGCGGATGGAACGGTTGAATCCCTGTGCCAGTTCCAGCGCATCGATATCTGACCGGAAAGAACCGTCTATCTGACCCTCCACGATAATCAGTTCAATAATGCGGTACCAACGGCGTTTGGGATCCACGATAGCCTTGGATCCGATGCCACTGCTCCCCTGTATCTGGTTTGAATAGAGAATCTTCAGACTGTCTACACCAATCTTCTCTGTGATATACCTCATCTGGGCCCGGGTAAAGGCTTTCAGTTTTTCTGCCGGGTTCTTAAGCAGTGGGAGGTGCCGGGTTGCATAACTTTCATAGTAGCGGTCTATCTTCCAGAACTCCTGGACGATAATGTCACTTTTGGTTTTGAAGTAGGTGTAAAACGATCCCTTGGATATACCCGAGGCTCGAGTTATCTCTTCCACGGATACAAAATCGTAACCTTTCTCCCTGAACAGGCGCAGAGCATTGTCCATGATGTTTTTTGTTGTTTTTTCACTGTTTTCTTCTCTGCGCCCCATGCTTGTTCCCTTAGTTGAATATTTTTCCCGGGTTCAGAATGTTTCCCGGATCCCAGGCCTTTTTAACAGCCTTCATCAGATCCAGTTCCACCGGATCTATGATGTCTTTCAGGTATTTCTTACGTTTAAGTCCGATCCCGTGTTCCCCGCTGATTTTACCGCCCAGATTACTTGTTATTCTGTAAATCTCTTTTAAGGCAGAATCTTCGTTTTTCTTCCAGGTTTTCATATCCATTTCAGGTTTTTTCACCAGAGTTGCATGGAGATTACCGTCTCCGGCATGGCCGTAGCAGGGTATCAGCATTTTATACTTTTCGCTTAATCGTTCAAGTTCCGGGAGTAATTCGGGAATATGTGATGTGGGTACTACAATATCTTCCAGGGACTGGACGGGGCTGAATATCTTGAATGCTTCGGCGATGTTTCGCCGAACGTTCCAGATTCTTTCCTTTGTGTTGGAATCTTCAGCCACAAACACCTCAGTTGCCCCGTTGTTTATACACAATTCCCCCACGGCAATAAGATCCTGCTCCACTTGTCTCTCATTTGTACCGTCCATTTCAATCAGCAGCATGGCACCGGCGTCCCCATAGGGGAGGCTTTCATTCAGGTAACTGCAGCTGGTTTGGGCTGAGAGCCGGTCCATAAACTCTATACTGGTGGGAACCATCCCGGACTTGATAATTTCCGGTACGGCGTTAATTGCCTCTCCAGGGGTATTAAAAAGAACCAGAAGATCGGAACTGGCGGCAGGAAGGCCGATGAGCCGGATTGTGGCTTTCGTAACGATTCCAAGTGTGCCTTCGGATCCGACAATCAGCTGTTTTAAATCGTAACCTGAGACATCTTTCGGGGCCTTTCCTCCCAGATTAACAATCTCACCGGTGGGGGTTACCATTTCCAGGCCCATGACATACCGGCCGGTAACGCCGTATTTCACCGCTTTGCCTCCCCCGGCATTTTCGGCAATATTACCGCCGATAAAGCAGGATTCAAGGCTCATGGGGTATCCGGCAAAAAAAAGTCCGTGTTCCTGAACCAACTGGGCAAAATCGTTGGTTACCATACCGGATTCTACGACAGCCACCATATTTTCTTCGTCCAGTTCAATGAGGGAGTTCATTTTCTCAACCGAGAGAATGATGCCTCCAAATCCCGGTATGGCTCCTCCTGAGAGTCCTGATCCGGCGCCTCTGGGGGTAACCGGGATATTCTCCCGGTTTGCCAGTTTCATTATTGCCGCTATCTGTTCGGTGGTGGTGGGAAGAACCGCTGCTTCGGGCATGGTACCGTACTCGTCGGCGTCGGTTTCATCGTGGGAATAGCTTTCCAGCCGGTCCTTTTCAAGGATGATACCTGTTTTCCCTACTATGGCGGTTAATTCATCGACGATTTTTTGGGTGACCTCGGCATAAGGTGAGTCTTCCGGCCGGGAACGTCTTACACCGGCCGCCTCGGAGGGGGCGGCATCTACTACGGCCTGAACCGATCCTCCGAGCTGTCTGAGCAGTTCCGGTAGAATCTCAAAGAGATCTCCGGTGATGGCAAAGTCTGCAACCTTGTGGAGATTCGCCTCGGGGTCTGAATTGATGGAAACGATGGTTTCACAGGTTTTTATACCTGCCAGATGCTGTATGGATCCTGAAATACCGGCGCCGATGTACAATCGGGAAGATATGGTTTTACCGCTCAGGCCGATCTGGTGAGGATAGCTTATCCACCCCCGGTCTACCGCATCCCGTGTGGCACCGACTTCACCCTCCAGCCGCTTTGCGAGGTCAGTTAAAATCAGGAAATTCTCGGCCTTCTTAAAACCCCGGCCTCCTGCAACAACCACTTCGGCTTCCTCAATATTGACAAATCCCGTATCGCCCTGGCGGTAACCGGTAACCTGAACTCGATTATCAAGCAGTTTCTCGTCCACAGGAACCTCAATAATACGGCCTGTTCGGGAAGCATCCGCATCCAGAGGCTTGTTGGATCTGGGACGGATTGTGGCCATCTGAGGGCGGTGATTCGGAGTTTTAATCGTAGCCATGATATTCCCGCCGATGGCCGGACGGGTTTGAAGCAGATTATCGGTACCCGGTTCAATAGCCAATTCGGTGCAGTCTGCAGTCAAACCTGCATGAGTTTTCACCGCTACATGAGGCATCAGGGTACGTCCCATGGTGGTTGCCGAGGCCAGAATGATACTCGGGCTCCAGGTTTTAATAAGGTTCTGAAGCACTTTGCTGTAACTTTCACAGCTGAACTCCGCCAGATGAGGGTGCTGAAGGGAGTACACCTCATCAGCACCCCGTTCAATCAGTTTCTGCATTTCCTCTTCACTTACTTCTGCGCCGATGAGGACCGATGCAAGTTTAGTGTCAAGATCGTCTGCCAGGGAGCGCCCTCTGGCCAGTAATTCAAAGGAGACATCCTTCAGGCTGCCTTCATGCTGCTCTGCGATCGTCCATACAAACATGCCTAAACCTCCTTTTTCAGGTGTAATTTATCTGCACAAACACATCGAGTAATTCGTTGTGTCTGTGCATGAATTAGACCGCAGTCCCTGAAGCGGATGCTATACGTAGATTTGTTATTCATTTCTAAACCTCCTACACCAGTTCTTTTTCTTTCAGAAAATCCATCAGTTGAGAGACAGCTCCCTTCGTATCACCTTCTGCATTGACGACTTTTCCGCCTCGGGTAACCTGGGGTGTGCGGATTTTAACCACTTTAGTCGGGGAACCTTTCAAACCGAGAAATGCGGCTTCCATGCTCAGGTTTTCAGAGTTCAACAAGGGGATTTCTGTGGCCATGGCTCTTTTTTTTCCTCCCAGGGTGGGAAGCCGCGGTTCTGCAATTTCCTTGACAACGGTGAGCAGGGCCGGGAGTGAAATACTGAGCTGCTGATAACCGTCTTCCACCAGGCGCTCAACCTCGAGTTTCTCCGGGGCGGATGCTGCAACGGGAGTTTTTACACTGGAAACATAGGTGGCCAGGGGGACATCCAGCCAGGCTGCAATCCCAGGACCAACCTGTGCGGTATCTCCGTCGGTAGCCCGTTCTCCGGTGATAATCAAATCGAACTCTCCGACGGCTTTTATGGCCTGGGAGATGATGTATGAAGTGGCCCAGGTATCAGAGCCTCCGAATTCTCTGTCGGAAACCAGAAAACCACCGTCGCATCCCATGGCAATGGCTTCACGGACGGCTTTTTCAGCCCGGGGAGGGCCCATGCTCAGAGCGTGAACGGTACCACCGGTTTTATCCTTGAGCTGAAGGGCGGCCTCTATAGCGTAGAGATCTAAAGGGTTTACAACGGCTTCCGAGCCGGAACGGACGATCGTGCCGGTTTCGGGGTCCATTTT
>Ga0164315_10000436_pt1 | contig 28847 bp, 19 predicted proteins | sample GuaBasSedimGuay6_FD_113737 | JGI IMG/M metagenome (GOLD analysis project Ga0164315, IMG submission 113737) | Subseafloor sediment microbial communities from Guaymas Basin, Gulf of California, Mexico - Guay6, Core 4569-2, 0-3 cm | ecosystem: Environmental > Aquatic > Marine > Hydrothermal vents... | reverse complement strand
AACAGATATTTTAGCGCAAAGGGCTCATCAAGTGGGATTGCCCCTACATGGCATTGCGTAGGGGCAATCCCTTGTGGTTGCCCCATTTCAAAATACACGAAAATTTATGCTTCAGTACTTACTAGAGCAAAATATGCATTCCCCGACTTTCGCGTGGGAACGCGAAAAAGCTTCCCACCTCCGTAATTGAAGTGGTGCTCATAAATAAAACGGTCACCTACCTGAATCTGCGTGATGGTTCCAGACAAGATATTTTCTTTTCAGATGAGGGTAAACGCATGGTTTATCATGGTCCTGATCATACCGTGACTACCTCTTATGAAATCCGTGATGACCAACTGTACGAACGGAGTGGGGATAAAGAGCACAGCATGAGCATCTATCGCCTTAGAGGAGAGTCTGGCTTTCACTATATTGCTTGCGACTCAGGCGACAATGGTTACTGCAACTGGGAAATCATTCGACATAGATAGGGGAACGACCTAAGATTACCTAAAGAATTAAGCACTGGGCGGGGTTTACTATCCCGTCCGCAACGTTTCAAGGTACTCGTTCTCAAACCAAGCTTCAATGATCCGTAGTCATGCAAATGTGGGTAATACGATAGAACGCTGATTCGGCTTCTTATGGCCTGATTTTTACGCTTGCGTGAAACGCTGATTTTTATTAAGTTTTAATCCGTTTTTAATCAGTGTTAATCATGAGCATCAGTCAAATCAATGTTCTATCTAATCTATATAACTTTCATCACCTAATGAGCAAGTGGAGTTTGCCCTCTTGCGAGGGCCCCGTCAAAGTTGAGATTAACTTTTTGATTGTTTGAGTGTTCATTTCGAAACGATACAGGAAAGCATAACATAAGTAACTGTTTTTTAAGATATTTTGTGAAATCATTTTCTCATATCGTTTGTAAATCAATAACTTATATCGGACTTTGACAAGGCCCTGGCCTGGGTGTTAAATCTGACGTGGTTTTGCGATTATTTTTCACCCTAGTACACTGTCAAACTTATAATGACGGGCTCCCAAAAAAAACCTGACAGGTTTTTAAAACCTGTCAGGTTTATCTCTACCTGTCAAAACAAGATTGACAGAGTACTCGTTTTGTTCCTGTATAAATCTAAATGATGAATTGTTAATTATTAATTATTTTTTCTTAAACCAAGTTTCTTCATTCAAGAAGCTTGGTTTTTTTTTGCTATAGCATTTTTCGATTTGCTTAAATACAAAAAAGGGCAACCACAAGCTGAGCTTAAATGGTGGGCAAGCGGGCAAAACGATTTTGAGTGTTCTTGAAATCAGGGCTGCTAAGCGATCCCACCCTACATTGATCTCAAATTCTCGAAAATAATTCACATGATATCTCAACGGCTATATACTCAAATAGTGTTTATGATGTTTTTGTCTGTTGCCGAGTGCCACCTTGCTTTGGCTAACAAAAACGCTTTGCCCCATTATGTGGGGCGAACAACCTGCATAGAATGCCATGCTGAACAAAATGCGCGGTGGGCAGGTTCCCATCATGATCTGGCGATGCAGGAAGTCACCGAGAAAACGGTATTGGGTGATTTTGATAATGCGAGCTTTAATTACTTTGGTACCCTTTCTCGTTTTTTCCAGCGTGAGGGCCTATTTTTGGTGCAGACGGATGGCCCCGATGGCAAATTGCACAATTACCCCATCAAATATACCTTCGGTGTCTACCCCCTTCAGCAATATCTGATTGAATTTTCAAACGGACGCTTGCAGGCACTCAGTATTGCGTGGGATACGCGGCCCAAAACAGAAGGCGGACAACGCTGGTTTCATCTCTATCCCCAAGAAAATATCACCCACGACGATGAACTGCACTGGACGGGGCGTAACCAAAACTGGAATGCCATCTGCGCGGAATGTCATTCCACTGATCTGAAAAAGCACTATGATTCAAAGACACAGCGTTTTTCGACGACTTTTTCCGAGATCGATGTTTCCTGTGAGGCCTGTCATGGGCCAGGTGCTGATCATCTCAAATGGGCTAAACGTGAACCAGGCTGGCAGACGCAAAAAAACAAAGGGCTAAGTTTGTTGTTGAACGAGCGTCAAAATGTGCAATGGCTTATTGATCCTAAAACGGCTAAACCCCGGCGCAGCCAACCCCGTCAATCATCAAAGGAGATTGAAATGTGTGCGCGTTGTCATGCGCGGCGTACCCTGATTTCGGAAGAGTATGAACACGGCAAGCCCTTAATGGATACCCATTTGCCACGATTACTTGAAGACAATTTGTATTATGCGGATGGGCAGATTCAGGATGAAGTCTATGTGTACGGTTCGTTTTTGCAAAGCAAAATGTACCAGGCCGGTGTCACTTGTAGCGATTGTCATGAACCGCATAGTGTGCAACTCAGATTGCCCAATCAGCAAGTCTGTTTCCAGTGCCATGCGGCAACACAGTATCAGACACCCAAGCATCATTTCCATCCATCAGAGTCAACGGGAGCTAACTGCATCGCCTGTCATATGCCTACGATGAACTATATGGTGGTTGATCCACGCCATGATCACAGTTTCCGGATGCCACGCCCTGATTTATCACAAGAATTGGGTACACCGAATGTGTGTAATGATTGTCACAACGCCCAATCCCCAGCGTGGGCCGCTGATAAACTCAAGGCATGGTATGGCAAACAACCGAGGGGATTTCAGAATTTTGCCAAAGCCCTGTCTGCGGCGCGAATCGGCAGTGCCGATGCCGAAACACGGTTACAACGATTGGCCAATGATGACAATGCGCCAGCGATTGTCCGGGCAACCGCACTGTCCGAATTGGCGAGTCATTTATCGGTCAACACTTTTCCGGTCGTTGAAAAAGGCTTGCAAGCTACCGATCCGCTAATACGCTTTGGTGCCCTTCAGGCACTTGAAGCCATCCCATTAGACTACCGCATTCCGCTATTTTCACCCTTATTGACTGATCCGGTTCGCAGTGTACGCATTGAAGCCGCACGTCTACTGGCCCCAGTACCCAGCAAACATTTAAGTCAGGCACAGCGTCAAGCCTTTAAAAAAGCGGCCCAAGAATATGTTGCCGCACAACGCGCCAATGCCGAACGCCCAGAAGCCCAATTGAATCTAGGCCTTTTTTACACCAGTCAGGGCAAGACTCAAAAAGCCAAAGCCGCCTACCAACATGCCATTAAGCTTGCGCCAGATTTTATGCCAGCTTATGTCAACCTCGCCGACTTCTACCGTCTTATCGGAAATGATGCCAAAGGCAAACAAGTTCTACGTCATGCCCTCCAACAAAACCCAAAAGCGGCTGATGTACATCACGCACTCGGATTGCTTCTGGTACGCCAGAAAAAATTATCTAAAGCGATCAAACACTTATCACGCGCCGCTTCAGAACGGCCTGAAAATGTGCGCTACAGTTACGTCTATGCCGTCGCCTTAAATGGCGCTGGGCAATCGGATAAAGCGATTGCTGTATTAGAACAATTACACACTGCCCATTCTGAAAACCGCGAGATTTTGGATGCCTTGATCACCTTTCACAGGGATATGGGCGATTTTAACGCCATGGTTTTATATATTAAAAAACGTCGTCAATTGGAAATCAAAGCGAGCGAACAGTAGTGTAGTCAGGTTTTTTAAAAAAAGCGTTAATCTGTGATTGCAACTTGAGTTTGCGATTATTTATAACGCAAGAGGCGCAAGAGACGCAATAGACGCTTCGATTTCGTTTGACACAGAGCATCTTTAGCGTCTTTAGCGTCTTTAGCGTCTTTAGCGCGTTTATTTCTTTTTTAATCGCAAGAAAACCGTTGCATTCGACATAAAACCCGCATGAAACTTCGGCTTCGCTAATGACGGGCCATTAATCAGCGTAAATCATGACAATCAGTATGTCACGCAAAAGTTTTTGCGCGCAAAAACTTTTGCGTGACATATCAGCGTTCTATCAAGTCATTAAGCTTTTTTTAAATTTAGAATAGTAACACTGATGACACTGATGACACTGATCTACGCAGATTAATAAATGTTAAAAGACTTATGTGTATCTACTTAAATGTAGTTTATTCAATCGGAAAACGCTATAATGCTTAGCCCCTAATAACTTGACGTGGAAATACTCATTATGATAATGAAATCTCCCAAAACGATCATGGCCATTTTGATGGCAACGACTTTAACGGTGACAATCGCCGGTTGTGATGATGATGATGATGACAATAGCGACAATCCCATTGAGTCTCCCATTGAGTCTTCCATTGAGTCTTCCATTGATTCTCCTATTCATTCTTATACGTTCAAGAGAAAGTTTGAAGTGGAAGGCCGTCAGGGTATCGCTACTGATGGAGACTTTTATTACGTCAGCGGCAGCACCGCGTTGTATAAGTACGACAAGGAGGGCACACTGCTACTGACAAATGATTCCCCCTTTGCCCATTTTGACAAGCCCGCTAATCATCTGGGTGATATCGACGTGTACAACGGTGAAATATACGCCGGTGGTGAAACTTTTGTCGATGGGCGTGGTACCAATATTCAGATCGCTATCTACAATGCAGAAACCTTGGCCTACGAACGCTCAATGGATTGGAATCCAGATTCTGGTCAAGTGGAAGTTTCCGGCTTGGCTGTGGATCGGGACAGAAAAACGGTTTGGATGACCGATTGGGTTAATGGGAGTTATATCTATCAATATGACTTGGAAAGTGGCGAATATGCCGGCAAATTGCATTTGCAACCGGTGCCTCAATATCAACAAGGCATTTTTTACTGGGAAGATTACCTCTATATCACGGCAGATGACGGCGATGCGGAAGATAATGAACATGATCATTGCTATCGCGTTAAAGTCGAACCATCATCGGTAACGGCAGAACAAGTGGTACTTGAGAAGACTTTTACCGAAGTTGAACGCACTGGCGAAATTGAAGGCTTGGCGGTTGATCCTAAAACGGGCGAATTTCTTGTCCATTTCAATCGAGGAAAGCGAGTCGTTCTTGGGATGCCACAAGGCTTTTATCCCGGCTATGACAGAGAAATTCACGAAATATACGTTTACGGGATGTCGAAAAATTGATGTGAGAGGGAAAGGGGAAATCTTCTGATTTTAAGGGTTAGGCCTGGGGTGTTAAATTTCATGTATTTTGATGACTTTTTTTTCACCCAAGATTTGTAGGGTGGGATCGCTTAGCGGTAATGAACTCAATAATAAACTCTTATCTCACCGCCCGCTTGCCCACCATCTCTCTTCAGGGAATAAAAATAGGGTGAAAAATAAACCAAGAAATGTGTTTATATTTAACACCCCAGGTTAGGCCTATCCCAAAAATCAATTATCCGTTTTTTTTGTAGGGTGGGTAACGGGTTTTTGTTGCCCACCATTCCTCTACCCATCTGTAACGAAGTGAAATGGTAGGCTCGGATAATATTGGGCATTGATCACCTGCTTTTTGTTCTGGCGCTTTTGCTTATCGTGCGCGAATGTGGACTCAACCCGTACCCGCCTACACGATCGGTTCAATAGCCGCTTTTTGGTTCATTGGACGGGTGGTGGCTTTTTTTTGACAGAAGGCTTTTGATGATTAAAAGAAAACGCTAAAGACGCTAAAGATGCTCGGTAAGCAATATTGCCTCGAAGCGTCTCTTGCGCCTTTTGCGTCTTTTGCGTTATTTTTTATTTTGAGTTGAAAAAGCTGAATAATGTCTTTACAATACGCGCCTTATTTTTAATTAACTTTAGGGCAACCACAAGGGATTGCCCCTACAAACCATTCAATACCCACATCAACCGAGTGTCTTCACTGTTAATTAACTCCTTTCTACAACCTTATTCTCTTATCGTGTATGCGGTTGATGCAGCCGATATCGAAACCGTTATGGTGAATGGAAAAATACTCATGGAAAATCGTCAACTGCTGATGAAGAAAAAGCGATGCAAGAGGTACGAGTGTTAGCTGAACAAATTAAAGCAACACCGTAAAAGGAGATTTTCTTGTAGGGTGGGTAAGCGGGCACCCCTTTCTCAAATCTTATCCCAAATCCAAACGCTTGCCCAATATTTCCCTCTCATTGTTAGAAAAAAGCTTTTAAAGATAATCATTTCAAATAGTTAGGCTTACGTACTTAGCGTCTTTGCGGCTTTGCGTGAGAAAATAATTAATCTAAGTAAGTCATTTTACCCACATTGCTAGATTTTCAAAAATGATAGAACGCTGATTTGACTGATTATCATGATTCGCGCAGATTTTTTTTAATCAGTGTTAATCATGATCATCTGCGTCATCTGTGTTCTATCAAAAATTTAAAATCATTCTCATTAGGTTTCCATCATATCTTGACTTTGCCTTTAATCCTTTGTTATAAGCCATTCTTGTCATTCCCTTTTACCTATTCTTCTCATTGGGGGCGCATTGTATTCACGCTCAATGGATTTGGCTCAGAATACGCGATATTTTCTGTCATTGGTGGGGAGGAAATGAAGCTTGCTATTGGAAATAAAAATAAACGCGCTTTGACGCTAAAGACGCGCTATAGATAAATCTGGCCTCGAAGCGTCTGTTGCGTTATTTAAATTGGCGCAGAGCGCATCATTTCTCGCTTCGTTCAAAATAACAAGGAGTTCGTTTAGTTTTCCCAATCTTCAAGCTTTAAATGAGGTACCTAGAAAATTCACGGGTATTATGGGTAACAAGGGTGGCATTCTGTGCCAAAGCAGTAGCAGCAATTAATAAATCGTTTGGGCCAATAATTTTACCCTTATTAGTTAGAAAAGCCCTTAGTTCACTATAAATTTCTGCTGCCTGATCGTCAAAGGGTAAACTCTGAAAATGTTGCACAAATCTCTTAACAGTGGCAAGCGCATGTTTAGGATTGCTACTACGATTGGCTCCAAAAAAAAGTTCGCCTTTTACGACTGAACAAATGGCAACTTTTTGAGGATTAAGCTTTGCTAGTTTAGTAGCAATGCTCGTATTTTTTCCTCGTAACAATTCGATACAAACATTAGCATCTAATAAATAATCACTCACAATAGTTCTTCCCTCTTTTCATAATCGCCTTCGGGTTCAATGTCTGGAAAATTGGGTAAACAACCCAAAAAATGGTCTAAAAAATCTGTGGGCCAAGGTTTTGGTTGAGTGATTTCTGCTGGGGCATTAAGTGGCAAAATAATAAATAATTTCTATGGTTTGATGACGAAGTGCTTCTGGAATTTTGTTCATCAAAGTATCAGAAGAAGTTTGGTGTATTTGCCGTAGTGCATTCATGATCTTTTCCTGAGAGTCATTTTTCTAATATCGAATAGAACGCAGATAATACTGATTGTCATGACGCCACGCTAAAGTTTCGCTTCGCTAAACTTTAGCGTGAACCGAAGGGAAGCTACGCTAAACGCTGATTTTTTTTAATCAATCAATCCAGATTTTAATCAGTGTTGATCATGACAATCATGAGAATCAGCGTTCTATCTTGTGCGTGTTAGTAAAGTTGCTGTCTAATAGCGGTTTCCAATTCTTGTGCTTCTTCGACTGACTTGAAACGCACGTAATGTAAACGAGGCCATCTTTTTTTGAGATAATCCATCCCTTGATAAGGATTGGTATTGGCTAAGATAACTAATGCACCTGTTTCATGTTGCGTTTCTGCACCCTTTGCACGGCTAAAATATAGCGTTTCCCGATTGAGTAAAGTACAGTTATACCCTGAAAATTGAACAGCAAAATAACATGCTTTCCCAAAAAACCGCAAAATAACATGCTTTCCCAAAAAACCGCAAAATAACATGCTTTCCCAAAAAACCGCAAAATAACATGCTTTCCCAAAAAACCGCAAAATAAATTTTGCACTCCAAGTCGTAAAATAAATTTGAACGAAAATAGCAAAATAAATTTTGCACTCCTAGTCGCAAAATAAATTTGAAACTAAAATAGCAAAATAAATTTTGCACTCCTAGTCGCAAAATAAATTTGAAACTAAAATAGCAAAGAAGCAAAATAAATTGGGTTTGAAAAGTGGGCCTTCAAAATTAATTGAATTAAAAGGGAATATCGGATAATTCAAAGGCTTGCGAATCTGTTTGCGAAGTGCAAAATGCGATGACACGATTGTCTACAATAACGTCTTTTGGACGCACTTGGCTTTTGAGAATCAAGCCTTCTAGGGTTTTACAGCGACTGAGGGCTACGTAAAGTTGTCCGTGGGCAAAAGTGCCCCAGCCTAAATCGACAATCACTTTATCAAATTGTTTGCCTTGGCTTTTGTGAATGGTGATTGCCCAAGCCAGTTTAAGCGGGTATTGGGTAAATGAGCCTGTGACATCCGTTGTCACGGTTTGCGTTTTTTCATCAAATTGATAATTCACTATTTCCCATTTCGCTTTTTTAACGGTGTAGCTGATTTTATCAGGCGTTTCGACTTGAATTTGATCGCGTTTGATTTTCTTAATGCGCCCTAAAGTACCATTTACCCAACGGCCTTCACTGTCGTTTTTGACGAACATGACTTGGGCCCCGTCTTTGAGAGATAAAGATAAATCGGTTGGGAATGTGCCTTTGTCAAATTTGCCCTTGATTTCGCCTTCAAATTGATGCTTTGGCGTGGATAATTTCTCTAAATGCGCCGTATTGATTTTTGAGGCTAATTGATTCGTTGTCGTTAAGGTGATGTAATATTCCTTGAGTTCTGATTCAAATTGCGGTTGATAACGCTGATTAATCTGCTGTATATCGCTGGTACTGGCTTGGTTGTTACGGATACTATTGAGCAAGTGAAGAAAATCTTGCTCTTTTTGACGATAAACCTTTGTTAATTCTACCAATTCCATCCGAAGCACCTCAAATATTTTGGCACTGAAAAAGAATGGACTTTGATAGGTTGTCGTAAATAACTTGGCTTCATCATCACTAGAAACGACTGGGGGAAGTTGAAATAAATCACCTATAAAAATCATTTGAGTCCCACCAAATGGCTTGCTAGGCTCTTTACCATTTAAGCGCATAAAACGATCAATGACATCCATCATGTCGGCTCGAACCATGGAGACTTCATCTATGATAATGGTGTCAATGGATTGATAAAGCTTGCGTCTTTTTTTGGAGCGCAATGGTTTGATTTCATCAAGATGAATGGCGCGAGGCGGTAGTCTAAAAAAGGAATGTAAGGTGGCACCGCCTACGTTGAGCGCTGCTACCCCTGTGGGAGCCAACACAACCACTTTTTTCTGGCTTTTTCGTTTAAAATGCGCCAGTAAGGTTGATTTGCCTGTGCCCGCTTTACCGGTGATAAAAAGACACTGGTTGGTTTGTTCCATTAATTCATACGCTTTGGCAAATTCTGGCGTGATTTCTAATGCGTTGGCATCGGCCGGTTTCGTTATGACGGGTTCAGGGGTTTGAATTAAAGCCTTCTCCCAACTTTGCACTGTCCATTCTGCAAGGGTTTGATCCAATCCTAAGTTATCACATAAACGTTGTGTTAAATGGGATAATAGTTGGCTGTGAGGGGTGTTTTTTGGGGGATGCAATAAATCAAAGGCGACTTTTTCAAAAAGGGCATTGACGAGCATAAAGACTTCGCGCTTATATTGATCAGGGCATTTTTCGCGTAGTCTTGTTTCAAAGTGCTTGGCATCATCACACAACTCTGTGCCATGATGGTTGATGAGATCATAAAGTATTTGTCTGGGTGTATCTGGCATGATTTAATTTTTTGGTTTGTTTTATAAACCTGACAGGTTTTAAAAACCTGTCAGGTTTTCGATTACTATAAACCTGTCAGGTTTTCGATTACTAAACCTGTCAGGTTTTCGATTACTAAACCTGACAGGTTTTAAAAACCTGTCAGGTTTTCGATTACTGATTATGTTAAATATCATTTTAGATAACGATATCGTTTTGGAATTATTATCTCATAAAAAAAACGATACCACACATTCTTTTATCCGCTTACAAAAATCACCTGTTCGCTTTTGGCTACCCTGCTGCTCGCTGTCTTTACTTGAAATGCAAATGCAGTCATTCAGTCATCAGCCCTTAACAACCTTATTAGACAAAAAGGTGCAATGGCTATCGTCTTTGGCAGCACATTGGCACGAAATCCCGGCAGATTGTCCAAATAAAATTCAAGCATTGATGAGTTTAGATGCGGCTACCTTGCCCGGTACAACGATTATTTGGACTAATCAACCCGATTTTACGTCGCTGCATCCTGATATCGAAGGCGGTGATCATGAATTTGTTTATGCGATGTTGGCACCCTATGAAACAGAACCGTCACTGATTGATTTGGAAAGTCAGCAATTGATTCTACGCCCGACGCTGGAAAAACACATTTTCAATGTGTTAAAGCATGGGCAATATATTGCCGGTGCTGAAGTGCAAGCCCTTGAAAACCAATTAGCAGACTTTGTTGGTGTTAAACATTGCATCAGTGTTGCCAGTGGCAGCTTTGCGATGCTCATTGCTTTAATGGCAGTCGATGTGAAAGCGGGGGATGAAGTCATTACTTCACCGTTTAATTTTGTTGCCGCAGCCGAGATGATTGCTTTACTGGGTGCCAAACCGGTGTTTGTAGATATAGAGCCAATCACTTACACGCTCAACCCCTCTTTGTTGAGATCGGCTATTACACGACAAACTAAAGCGATTATTGCCAGCAATTTATTTGGGCAATGTGCTGATTTTTATCCGATTAATAAAATTGCTAACCAATACCATTTACCTGTGATTGAAGAGGCGAGCCAAAGTTTTGGTGCAACTTACCATGATAAAAAATCCTGTACGCTGTCAGCAATCGGTTGTACCAGTTTTTATCCTTCCCAACCACTGGGCGCGTATGGCAATGCAGGTGCGTGTTTTACTGATGATGATGACTTAGCAAACTTAATGCGGCAATTGCGTGATCATGGACAAGATAAACGTTATCATCATCAAGTTATCGGCATAAATGGGCATTTAGATACCCTACAAGCCAGTTTATTGCTGGCTAAATTAGCCCGCTTTCCTAAAGAAATCGAAGATTGTGCCATTATTGCGGCTACTTACACTCGCTTATTGAAACAAGAAGAAGAAATCAAAATCCCATTTATTCCTTCTCACAATAGCTGTGTTTATAGTCAATACACGATTGAAGTTAATAACCGCGATGAGGTTCAACAACAATTACAACAACGCGGCATTCCGACGGTTGTGCATTATCCTGTGCCACTGAATTTACAACCCGTTTTTGCCTATCTGAATTATCCTGAAAACAGTTTCCAAGTTGCTAAAACGATAGCACAGCGCGTCTTGAGTTTACCTATGCATCCTTATTTGACTGAACCAATGCAGATTAAAATTGTTAATGCGCTTAAAAGTGTTTTGTAGAATTCAGAACAATCTGGGCTTGCGCGGGGTGGTTGCCCCGCGCAAGGGGCCTTTTGAAAGAAACGTCCAAAACTATTGCGAAGGAGTCTAAGCTATATCTTACGCCACACTTTCATCACATTAGACAAATTGTCCATTTTGGATAAAGCACGACTTAATTGATCTAGCGTGTTGACTTCTAATGTCAATACCATTTTTACACGATTATCGCTTTTATCTGTACTGGTTTGACTAGCAATAATGTTGATTTTTTCAACAGTGGTAATGGAACAAATATCGCGCAATAACCCAGGACGATCATAAGCACTGATTTCAATATCGACAGGATAGATCAAAGTTTGCTGTTTCTCGGAATGGCTCCATTGGACTTCAATCAGGCGTTTATTACCTTCATCTTGCCAGCGTAAAACATTGGGACAATCTCGGCGATGCACAACGACACCCCGCCCTTTTGTGATATAACCGATTATTGGATCATAAGGGACAGGATGACAACAACGAGCCATCTGACTCAGTAAACCACCGATCCCTTCGATATGAATACCGCCATTATCACCATTATCTGGGCGATTAGGAACTGCAACGATGGGAAGCACTTCTTGTTTTTTAGGCAAGACTTGTTCATTGAAGTGACTTGCAATTTGAGCCATTGTTGTATCGCCTTTACCTATTGAGGCTAACAAGTCGTCCACCGTTTTAAAACACAAGTTATGCGCTAATTGTTCAAAGTTGCAATCTTTTATATTGAGACGGCGTAATATCCGTTCTAATAAAGCACGCCCTTCAAGAATATGTTGTTGATTGTCCAGCTTTTTAAGCCATTGTCTGACTTTAGAACGAGCCCGTGAGGTTCTTAAGTAACCCGCCTGTGGAATCAGCCAATCTCGGCTAGGCTTTTCCTCTTTAGAACTCAAAATTTCAACCAAATCGCCACTTTTAAGTGTGTACGTCAAAGGGACAATGCGATTATTGATTTTGGCACCACGACAACAATGCCCTAGCTGAGTGTGAATAGAGTAAGCAAAATCAAGCGGTGTGGCACCTTGTTGTAAATCAATGACTTGCCCTTGTGGAGATAAGACATAAACACGGTCTTCAAAAATTTCTGACTTAAAACGATCAAGAAAATCGCCGAAATCAGCTTCTTCATCTTTCCATTGTAAAATTTTTCTCAACCAAGCAATTTTTTCTTCAAATCCCTTGTCATGTTGCGTGCCATCTTCTTTATAACGCCAATGGGCTGCAACGCCGAGTTCAGAATGATGATGCATGGCGTGAGTACGGATTTGTACTTCAAAAATTTTCAGTTCTGGCCCAATCACGGCCGTATGCAAGGATTGATAATTATTGCTTTTTGGGTTGGCAATATAATCATCAAATTCATTACGCAAGGGTTGCCATTTGTTATGAATAATACCCAAGGCCATGTAGCATTCAGTCACAGAATCGACGTGAACGCGCACGGCCCGCACATCAAAAATTTTTTCAAAATCCAGTTCTTTTCGAAGCATCTTGTGCCAAATGCTGTAAATATGCTTAGGGCGTCCAGAAACTTCGGCCTTAATACCCGCTTGTTTCAGAGCGTCAGACAAACTTGTCATGAGTTGCTGAATATAATTTTCTCTATCAACTCGACGTTCATCAAGCAATCGTGCCAGTTTTTTATACGTTTCTGGTTCCAAATAACGCAATGAGAGATCTTCTAGTTCCCATTTGATTTGCCAAATACCCAGCCGGTTAGCAAGGGGGGCAAACAGATCGAGCGTTTCACGGGCAATCCGCTGTCGTTTCTCATCGGGCTGATGGCGCAAAAGACGCATATTATCTAAACGATCTGCTAATTTGATCAGAACAACCCGCACATCTTCGGCCATCGCCAATAGCATTTTACGCAGCCTTTCAGGTTGATGTTTGGTATTCGTTTTATGCGAATGATCATTGAGTTCCTCAATCAATTTCATTTTAGCAACGCCATCAACCAAGCGCATAACAACAGGGTTAAAACGTTTTTGAATATCATCAAGCCTGATATGCTGATCAACAATCACATCATGCAAAATAGCCGCGACTAACACATCAGTATCCATGCCCAATTGTGCCAGTATGTCAGCTACCGCGACGAGATGAACAAGATAAGGCACACCTGCGTAAGTTTGGGACTGATGTATCTGTTCAGCCCAAGTACAAGCATCAATAATCGCTTGTTGGCAAGCCTCAGGACGATCTTGGGTAATGTGTGCCAGCCAAACTTCGAGGTTTGGCGTATCGCCTGTGCTAGAATTAAATAAGGAATTTGTGGTACTGATCATAAAGCTACACTACAAACCGTGGCAAAAAGAGAACATAATAAGGCGTCAATCATTGATACATTATGCCTTTATTTTATAGTCCTTTATTTTATAGTAAATAACTTTAAGCTCAGTTTGGGCTTGAGCGGATTTTCAGTTCTCATAATCCAAAATAACGGTACAGATGAAACCTACCGAGATTATAAGAACAGCTGCCAATCTTGGTAAGTTAAATCTTTCGTCATTAGCCCTATCATTTATTTTTTTTATTTGTTGATTTTCTATTTATTATTTGATTGAAAAACCCGTTAATCCAAACAAAAGCCAAACCAAAGCGTCAATCAAACATAATGAGTCAAAAAAGACTGAGAATCAAAAAGTACAAATAAATCAATACTTTACATCATAATCAAAGGGAATGATGGAGGCTATGCTATCATAATATGATATCCTCGCCAATAGCGAATTTGGAATTATCTACTACTGCAAAAACACCAACGATTTTTTATAACAAATGGATAAGCGTTAAAGGCTAAAACAGCTATACGCTTGAAACTGTCCCAAATTTGCGAATTGCGAATCGCCTTTTTTGCATTGAGAATCATCGATATTCCTTTATGGTTGCCCATCATTGTTTTATGCTTACCCATTTTTGTGTTGGGCTATTCCATTGCCCCACACAATATTTTAGGGCTTATCGGTTTTTTCTGATTTCTTTGCTGGGCCAAACCTGACAGGTTTTGCAAAACCTGTCAGGTTTTCAGATAACTGATAACTGATTTTCACGCAAAAGTTTTGCGCGCAAAACTGTATTTCACGCAAAAGTTGCAGGCAACTTTTGCGTGAAATGTGAAACTGATAACTGATAATGAAAAAGAAACAGCCAAAAAATCCAAGGGCCCGCAATAATGGGGCTCATGCCTCACTTCAAAATTACTTTGATAGAATTTCTAACAGCCTTGAAGATCGGGTTGGTGAATATCTGCAAATGAAAAAGTATATTCGAGTTTATGAAGAATCAAAAAAGCTTTTAGAGATTGAAAAAGCGATTAACATCGCAGCTGGGAGCCTCTATGAAATTAATATGGAGAAAAAATTAGATACTGAGAGCTTAAAACAATTAATCCAATCACTGGAAGCGAAAAACAAAGCTTTAAAATCCTTCATACAACAAAAAAAACCGCAGTCATTACAACTGAAATTACTGACTCAAATCCTTAAAAATATTAACTTGATCATTCTCACGCTTAAGCACTTCTATAAAAATATTATCCGAATGAATGAGGTTATTCCGGTTATTAAGGCGCTTTTGAAAAAACAAGAGAAAGAAAATCATCAGGAAAATGATCCTGTTCTGATAGAAATCAGCAATGCTTTAGCACTCAGTATTGAGGAACCCAATCTTGTTCAAATCAAAGTGATGCTAGAAAACGAACAAATTGCTATGTCTCAACATGATGCTAAACTTCATTTTGAAAAAATAAACGATGTCAGTGATAAGCTGATTGGTTTGCTCAATGAGAAGTTATTATTAATCATTGGTGTCTCTGAATTTCTGATAGCCGGTGTTGATGACGAAGGCGCTAATGATGTCGTGGTAGAGCAAAGGTTGCCTGATGAACTGAGGGTTTTGTTTTTAGCTTCAAGTGTCTTCAATATGATTCATAGACTGAAAGAACTGAGGAATGGCATGAAAATTATCTTTAATAGCATCAAAATGTGTTTGCGGATTATGAACAGCAACAAGCTGGCGAGTCAATCTGAGGCTATTTTAAAACTTGGCGATAATAATATATCTGATCTGCTTTCAAATACGACACCAAGCGTTTTGCAAAGAAGTAAGAAAGCCATTGTTGAGATTTCACCGAGTTTAGATGCGTTTGATTTGAAATTGAAATTAGACACACTTGAACTTGAAACTGTGATTCGCATGACGAATGGATTAATTTATGAAAAAGCGAATCGCATTTGGGAAAATCCGTATGATATTTAAGGAAAATGGTAGGAAGGGGCAACCGGATTGCCCCTAGCAAGACAACCTAATTTGGACAATTTCATTCCAATGGTTTTCAGCATGAGTCAACATTCTAAAACATTTATTGTTTCAAGAAACAGACGAAACGAATGATTACCAGTATTCGGATTAGCGGCTTTCATAATTTGTTTTGAAGGGCGCATTCCCAAAAAAAGGGTTATTATCAATTTCGCTTGAGTACAACGGTCGAGTATACTTCAATCGAACCCTCGCAAAATAACAGGCATTCCAAAGCCCTCGCAAAATAACAGGCATTCCAAAGCCCTCGCAAAATAACAGGCATTCCAAAGCCTTCGCAAAATAACAGGCATTCCAAAGCCCTCGCAAAATAAATTGGGTGCGGCTATAGCGTTTCCCGATTGCATGAAGTACAAAATAGAACGAAAAAGGCCTTCGCAAAATAAATTTGGAACGAAAAAGGCCTTCGCAAAATAAATTTGGAACGAAAAAGGCCTTCGCAAAATAAATTTGGAACGAAAAGGGCCTTCGCAAAATAAATTTGGAACGAAAAGGGCCTTCGCAAAATAAATTTGGAACGAAAAAGGCCTTCGCAAAATAATTTTGTAACGACAATCTAAATTTGTACTTTATTCAATCGGGAAACGCTATATTTTGAGTTGAGTTAAAGTTCAAGTAAACTTTGCGCCTTGGCTCGAAGCGTGAGAATGAAAATGAATCTGACAAAGTAGAATTAGTTATAATCAGAAATTTTTCACTACAATCGGGCCTTCAAGATTTATCTTGATGACCCTTTTTTTATAACTGCGCCCGCTGTGATATAGCGTTTCCCGATTGAATGAAGTACAGAATCAATCATAAAAACCACAGATTAAAACGCTAAGGCCCCGAAGGGGCCTTAGCGTTTTATAGCGTTTCCCGATCTCATGACGTACAGTTATATCAAGAAAATAGAACCGCAAAATAACAGGGATTCCAGTCAGGCCGCAAAATAAATTTGGTTTGAAAAGAAGGCCGCAAAATAAATTTGGAACGAAGAGCAGGCCGCAAAATAAATTTGGTTTGAAAAGAATGCCGCAATAAATTTGTAACAATAACAATTTGTACTTGATTCAATTGGGAAACGCTATATTTTAAGATTTTTATGATTGATTTGCCTTTGTACTTCATGCAATCGGGAAACGCTATAGTACTTTGTCATCCCATAAAATGCAAATCAGCTTGGTTGACTTCTAGATCATAAATGATATTTTTAACTGGTGCGGTGAAGGCATCTCGCATCTGTTTTAACCGATAGTAATGAACTTGCCGCCAGGCTAATAAACCGGCTACGCTATCCGCGTAAAACATGCCTACTGGTGTGAGTTGAATGTGGTTCTTTTTAACCTTTATCAGTTGGGTATTTTGTAGTGCTTCAAATTCCATCGGAAAATCGTCTTGTGGTTGGGTGCTAAACAGGGATTTATAGGCTGCAATATTGATGTCGAGCATGGCTATCTTACGAGTCAGGTAGAAAATTTTGAGATCATGGCTGCCATAAGAGAAGAAATGGGCCCACCCCTTGCCTCTTTCTTCAATCGCCTTTTCATAATCGGATGATTGGGTAAAGTTGAGCAGTTTGAGGGCTTGTTTTTGTTGAAAGTTTGACAAGTAATGGATGCCTGATGTGCCAAAACCCAATGTATCGTAACGTTCTGGACTATAAACCGCGTTTTCATATTCGTAGCGGCGTGAGGTTTTATGAATCTTGCGAGCCTCGAAGTTTGTCAGGGATGTTTGGATAAAACCGGCTTGTAAAAGCCTTTCTCTCAGCGTAAGCCAATGTTCACAAGCGATGGCATTAGTGGACAATTGTTCAATCAGTGTTTTATCCTGTGACCATACCGTTCCTAATCTTTCAAACAGGACGAGGTGGTAAAGACAAATATGTTCTAATCCCATATCCAGTGCTTGACTGATATCGTCTTGCATCTGTTCAAGTGTTTGCCCTGGTAAGTTGATGAGAAAATCGCCAGAGACACTGATGTTTTGAGATTGGGCTAGACGAACCACTTGCGCTATTTTTTCTCTATCTCCAAAAGCCTCTCTTCCCATGCGTTTGATTTGTTTGGGATTAAAAGTTTGTATGCCCAGGCTGATTCTAAAATGCCGCGCCAGTATTTCTTCTTGCATGATTTGTAGTAATGAGGGTTGTTTTGCCAGAAAATAGATGGGCACACCTTCCAGCGTGATCTCAGCTTGGCGCAAGTCAAAAGTCGTTGTCAATTTTTGACAGAGTTTGCGAAAAGCCTCTGGCGGTGTTAGATTGGCCGTGCCACCTCCAAAGTATAAAGCCGTAACCGGCCTTTGACACCATTTAGAATAGTGGTTGGAAAAACTATCGATTTCTTGAATCACCTTATCAACGATTGTCTGGGCTTGAGTGGCGTGATAAGTTTCATGGGGAAAAGTGCAAAAACCACAGCCCCTGACTTTGGGATTACAAAAGGGGTGTGGTAAAACACCTATCACTTGGTGACGTTGCTTATCAAAGTAGAGTAAGTCATTGATATCATTAACGCGAGGCTTGCCTGCTTTTTGAATGGGAAACATCATGGGTGCCATTGGGTAGCCATGTAGAAGTCGGTGACGTTGTGGTGTCGTTTGGCGATGTTGCAATTCTTCAGCCATCAAATTGGGAAGCCAGAGGAGAAAAAGTTCGTTTAGAAACAGTACATTGTCTTCACAACGTAGCGTGGCATTTTTGAAAGACCATGCGCTGCCAAGGATGCAGACAATACCTTCGCCTTGTCGCATACGCAAAAATAGGAAATCGTTATGTGACCTTATTTCATTTGCACTTGCATATTCGTCAGCAACAACGCGATTATCCTCAAGACGAACACCTTCAACGAAATAGGTATTATTGGGGGCAGAAATCGAGTGAGTCACTTGCCAACTTCTACATGCAGCATCATGCTGTTTACGACCATCGGGCCAGATCGTACCTTTACCTCTTTTTTTCCAATTTTTAGTGTAAGAAAATTCAGCGGTATTCGGTATATCAATAATTGTGCCTGTATCATAACAAAAAGTGGCAGGTTGCCGGACTAGGTGAGAAATGTTGATGGAGACTTTGGGGAAGAAAGGTTCCTTATTTTCAAAGTCTGAATCACTCGGCGCTTCCTCAAAAAAACCAAACAATAAATCTGGGAATGAGATATCCTTAACAATATAATCAATATTGGTATTTCGCTTTAATTCTTGACCATCTGGCGCACTATCACCACCAAAGGAAGAGAGCAGTAAAAGCTGTCCGCCCTCCTTGAGCCATTGCCGAAGGGCATCACATTCAGATGAGCGTAATGGACTGTGTGGCACACCGATAAGAAGTGTCTCGTAATTTTGCAAGAGAGTGGGATCGAGTGATTCTTGAATCAGTTCGATGGTTTGCCCTTGAGTTTTGAGCATGTCAAAAAAAAGCGTGTAGTCGCTGTTGTCAGGATTGACATTCTCAAGATGGCTTGTCACAATACCTACGCAATGTCTCATGGTTTTTTTAGCCTTGGGGTTGTTTTGGTTAGGCTGCTTAGGCTTGTTGAACTTATGGAAATTAAACATATTTTTGATTGACTCGCATGTTGATTTTTTTGATTGTAGCACAAAAAATACACTTAAAACGGGGAATGAAGATATTCTTTACCAGCTATCAGTTTGGCCCGACGCTTTTTTTTCAACATTCGAGGTTCAAGTTTTTGCGTGCAAAAACTTGAATATCGAATAGAGTTCACAGAGTGCCACAAAGAGTAGACTTGTCCCTTTATAATTTAAGTGATTTATTGGGTTACTGTATTTCAAAAAATGACGTTATTTATGAAAAAAAATATAAGAAAAATCACAATAGAAGGCTCAATCTATTGGTGGGCGGTAAAAACCTCTTATGTTAAAAAAGAGGCCAAAATGAGGATTTATGAGACTCATGTGAGGTTTGCGGCATATTTAGAGGGTTACAGAGCTACCCCATTGGTTATAAAATTTTTAACTTGGGAAGATCCCATTGGTGGAAATCCATTAACCAGTTCTAGTGCCGATTTAGCCAATCTTAATAAACCCAGTCTGATAAGAAAACTTATTTTGTATGGTTTATCTAAAGCTTGGGAACCGGCCATAAAAGGTGGCCATTTGACTATTGAAAATGGTATTGCGGTTTTATCAGAAATAGGTATTGATACCAGTGAAATTGAGATTTGACAATGCGTTATAGCTATTCCTTTAGTGATATGAAGAACTATAATAAACCTTCATCTATTTCATATCAAATCATTCATAGAAAAGGAGAACAAAATCAGACTGAAAGATTTTCTGTTGACTTTATTATCAATAATGCCTCATTAATTAAGTCTCTTAAAGCTCAGAATAAACATTTAATGGGCAGATTTGTCATGGGTTTCACGGCAGAAAATATCAAGTCTAAAGATATCTTTTTATTAAAGGATGAAGCCGATTTAGATAATGGGCGCACCATGTTGTATATCTGTCCAGAATGTGGCGATATAGGATGTGGTGCTATTACAGTCAAAATATCAAAAAAAGAGGGTTTTTATATTTGGGAAAATTTCACATACGAAAATAATTACGATGATGATATGACTGATGAAGAATCATACCAATATTTGGGCCCATTCTATTTTATTGAAACAGAGTATGTTAATGCGATAACTCAAGCCGCTGGTATATAGACTATAGCGTTTCCCGATTGAATAAAGTACACTTGTGTCAAGTAGATATGCAAAGGGCGCATTCCCAAAAAAAGGGTATCAATCGGGCGATCCGCAAAATAACATGCTTTCCAATCGGGCGATCCGCAAAATTAAATTTATAACATAAATAGTGCCAAGGTCAGAACAAATTTGAAATAAAAAATCAAACTTGTACTTCATTCAATCGGGAAACGCTATAATAGCACTTAACCAGAGAGCGAATTCCAACACGCCTCTATCTAAATTAAACCTCTTTTTGATTGAGAAGCATCAGTTATGGATAGGCTCAAAATGAAGATGTACATATTGATAAAGGATTCGATTCCCACCAGTTTTGCCGTCTTAGCGGCTGCACATGCGTCATTAGCGGTATATCTTCAATTCAAGGATACACCTGAAGTACATGAATGGATTTCAGGGGTATTTTACAAAACGGTTTGTCAAGTTAACGATAAGGAATTTGAAAAAGCTAAGCAATTTGATGATTATGTGGTTTTAACTGAATCTGCTTTAGATAACCAAGAGGTGGCGATAGCTTTCAAGCCCAGAAAGGAATGGGCTAAGCCTTTTAGGTTTTATAAATTGTACCCATAAACTCGCAAACTAAAGTTGGAACGAAAAACCGCAAACTAAAGTTGGAACGAAAAGCAAACTAAAGCAACTTTTAAAAACGGTTAGTTGGATAGAGTCATTTTTATGAAAAATAATATAGTGGTACACTAAGTCAAGTTTTTGAACTTAAAAAGTGTGAGGTTATGAGTCCAAAAATGTATAAAGTCATTGATAATATTAAATAAATTTAAAATTTCAGGAGGCTAGGCGTTTTGCCTATTTTGAGTTATGAGTCTGATGGAACAACAATTAAGTGCTGATACGCAGGCGATTTTATTGCTCTGTGGGCATTTTGGCAAAAAAAGCGATATTAAACCTTTAACGGTGTCTGAATATGCTAGGCTTGCTCAATGGTTGCAAATACAAGAGATGCGCCCTGGGGATTTATTAGACACTTCTTCGGCTGTCAAAATAAAACATATTGCTGATAAGACGATAACGGCCGGGCGTTTGCTGGCCTTATTAATGCGAGGGGGGGCCTTGGCATTGGCCATTGAGGCTTGGAGTAATAAAGGATTGTGGGTGATCAGTCGTAGTGATTCTGCTTATCCTATGCGCTTGAAAAAACAGTTAGGACAAGCCGCGCCGCCTATTTTTTATGGGGTAGGCGAACAGGCTTTATTGCAAAAGGGGGGGGTAGCGGTTGTCGGTTCTCGTGATGTTGATCAGCAAATCATTGATTTTACTAAACTTGTTGCTAAAAAAGCGGCCCAACAAAGGATGCAGATTATTTCAGGTGGTGCGCGTGGCGTTGATACAGAGGCAGTGTTGACGGCTTTGATACATGGTGGTACGGCCGTTGGTGTATTGGCCGATAGTTTAGTACGTGCGGCGGTTGCCAGCAAATATCGAGACGCTTTACGAGAAGAACGGTTGGTACTCATTTCTCCTTTTGATCCTAACACGGGTTTTAATGTGGGTAATGCGATGGCGCGTAATAAATATGTTTATACGTTGTCAGATTGGGCGGTAGTTGTTAATAGTGCTTATAAAGAAGGGGGCACTTGGGCTGGCGCACAGGAAAATTTAAAGGCGGAATGGGTGCCATTGTTTGTCCGTCAGGATAAATCTATGCCTGTCGGTAATCAAGAATTGCTTAATCAAGGCGCAATTGCACTAGAACAAAATAGGTTGCAGGATTTGACCGATTTGCGTGAACAATTATCGCAATTGGCGGATACAAAACCACAGCAAGTGACTGAAAGCAAGTCTGCAGATTATCGTCATGATGTAGAAACTTCAGGCTGCACTTCAGTGAGTGAACAGGCGGAAATTGATGATGACGTGAGTGAAAAAACGATAGATTTATTTAATGTTGTCTGGCCGACTATTGAACAACAACTGGTAACCGACAAAACGGAGCAAGCACTCGCTGAGTGTTTGAATATAGAAATCAAACAATTGCGTTTGTGGTTAAAACGCGGTTTAGACATGGGCCGAATTAAGAAACTCAAAAAACCGGTACGTTATGTCATTGTTGAACAGGATTATGAAACACAAGCAAAAGAACAACAATCCTTATTTGGATAAAATTGTACATTTCATGATTTTGGTTCCAAATTTATTTTGTGTAATTTTTGTTTCAAAATTTGCATGGAGTGCAAAATTTATTTTGCGGCTATTGATTTTCGTTCCAAATTTATTTTGCGTGATTTTTGTTCCAAATTGATTTGGGTGCAGTTCCTTTTCGACGACGAACAACCCAGAATATTATTGAGATTATCAATTTAGAATTTTAGAGAATTTTAGATTTTCTGGCAGACTTGAAAATCTGAAAAAGAAGAAGGCTAACTCACAGCCCGAAATTTTTTTATTCTTGTCTTGTCAATATAATTACCCAACAAAAAAAGTAAGTATTGGAATTGATTCAAAAAGACATTATTTATACTTGTCTTAAAATACTAACATATTTACTCAATTTGTTTCATCAAAGCAACGTCTTAAAGGAACAGCACCCAAATCAAATTCAGCTTGCTTTTTTGGGTTTACTTGATCAAATTACAAAAGTTCCAAATTTTTTCACTTCAAAGGAATTCGATTATGTATAAAGTCACAAGAGAAGTTCATATTAAAAATGGGCATTTGGAACTCAATGATCTGCCATTTTCTGATGATGCCTTCGTTAATGTCATCATTTTTCCCAAGGTGGACTTAGAAAAAATGTTGTTTGAACAAGCTCAAGTATTGAGCCAGTCTATCAGCGGCAACCTTTCTGACGATATTGCCAAAGAAAGGGATACAGCATGAACTTGTTTTTTGATACCAGTGCGGTGGTAAAACTTTACCATAAGGAAACCGGCACCAATAATCTGATTAATTCCTTACAACGTCATTCTGATAATTTGACTCTTTTGATTGCTGATATTTCAAGGCTTGAATTTCGTTCGGCTGTGATGAAGCGTGTTAGAATTAAAGATATAAAATTGAAAACAGCACAAAACATGATGGAAACGTTTGACAATGATATGCGGAGGTTTAACGTGGTAGAAGTCAATATCATTGTAAAAAATTTGGCAATGCAGTTTTTAGAAGGCATTGCACCTAAAGCTAATTTAGGTACTTTAGATGCCATTCAACTATCTAGCTCGGTTCTTATTCATCAATGGATTGCAATAGACTATTTTGTCGCTTGTGATAAGAGATTGTTGAGTTTTGCAAAAGCAATACTTCAATACATTCAATCCAGAAATAGAAACAATTTAGAAAAATCAATACGGATTACAAAAAAACAATAACTATCGGGATTGTATAATTGATATGGATTGGTTCGAGGTTATACTCTGTTTTAATCCCTTCTTATATACCCTTGTAGTTATTATTTAAAATTGAGCAAGGGACAACCCCGTCAAAGCGCCCAAATAATCAAATAATCTAGTGGCGGCGAAGCACAGGCCAGACAAAGCATTCATTACTTGTTGATTCACACCGATTAAATGCAAATAAAAAATGGAATTATCCAGTGGCAAAACTTTATTTCAAGTATTGGTTATATTGGGTAATATATATAGAGTGTCAATCTTAAATATCAATAATCATCTAGGTTGTACGTCGTAGAAAAGGAACTGCACCCAATTTATTTTGCGTGATTTTCGTTCCAAATTTATTTTGCGTGATTGGAGTGGAGTGCAAAATTTATTTTGCAAAGGCCTATTTTCGTTTCAAATTTATTTTGCGAAAACCAAGGAACCCCAGGTTCCACCTGGGGCTATTCACATTCAATACCTTCTGTATTGTGCGTTTTAATTTGCTGATTATCATGATTCGCGCTGATCAACTTGGGTATTATTGAGGACAGCGAGTGTGTTCATCACATCTGTCACCGCATCTTCAAATGGTTTGAGCAATTCAGGTGTTATTTCATCTCCCGTTTTTAAAATCATTTCCAACGCTTTTGAGGCTTCTGATAAATTGTTGATAGCAAGATTACCCGTCACGCCTTTGAACGAATGAAGCAAATGCCGAAACTTTTCAGTATTACCCTGCTTTAAACAAGCTTTTATCTGGTTTACAATATCATGATACTCTGTGTGGAAATCTTGCAAGATTTCAAAGTACAATTGGCGATTGCCAAGCAATCTGTTGAGGCCTTCAGCTATGTCAATGCCGGGCAATTCGTCTGGAAACGGTGTTTCAAAATCCATCATATCCCCAGAGGGTGCCTCTATTTCACAAATAGGAGGACTAGGCAGTTCGCTGCTCTGAGGCGTTACCCATTTTTTTAGGCTGCTAAACAGTCGATCCACTTCAATGGGTTTAGTAATATAGTCATTCATGCCCGCAGCGAGACATTTTTCTTTGTCACCACTCATGGCATGGGCTGTCATGGCGATAATGGGCAATTCACTATATTGGGGGTTTTCTCTGATTAATCGGGTTGCCTCATAACCATCCATTTCTGGCATTTGGACATCCATGAGTATCGCATCAAAATCGGTTTTGCCAATCATTGCGATGGCTTTTTTACCATTGTTGGCAATCTCTACCATTAAGCCTTCGCTTTCTAGCGTTTCTTGTGCAACTTGTTGATTAATCGCATTATCTTCCACTAACAAAATCCTAGCACCTTGGATGGCATTGACATGGGCACTCATTTCAGCCTGTTTTTGCAACGATTGTGACGTTTTTGCAATCTGTTCGCCAAAGACACTCATAATGGTGTCAAATAACGTAGATTGGGTTATCGGTTTGCTTAAAAAGGCATCTATGCACTGCTTGTCCGCACTTTTAAAAACATCTTCCCTATAAAAAGCGGTCATCATAATAATGGCCGGTTTCTGAGGCAAACGAGGATTGTTTTTAATGCGATTTGCGGTTTCTAGCCCATCCATCCCTGGCATTTTCCAATCCAATAGTACCAAATCATAAGGGTGTGTTTTGGCTTCCGTTTCTAGTTCTGTCACTGCAGCTGTGCTAGAACTGACTAGCGAAATGTCTTCAAAGGAGAGGGCAGACAATTCGTCTTGCATAATTTCAAGCGAGATATCATTGTCATCGACAATCAGTATCCTGATACCACAGAGTTCTTCGGGTGTCTGGTAAGTGATTTTAGGCGTATTGATTTGGCAACCAAAGCGCGCTGTGAAACTAAAAGTGCTTCCCTTGCCCTGTTGAGATTCAGCCCATATTTTGCCACCCATCATTTCTGTTAAGCGTTTGCAGATGGTTAATCCTAATCCCGTTCCTCCATATTGGCGCGTGGTGCTGGTGTCTGCTTGAGTGAAGGCATCGAATAGTTTAGAAATGCCCTCTTGTGAAATGCCAATGCCGGTATCTTGCACCGAAAAACGGAGTGTGACTTGTTCTGGCTCTAGTTTGACGACTTCTGTTTTGATAACAATATTACCTTGCGCTGTAAATTTGATGGCATTGGTTGTCAGATTAATCAGTATTTGACTGAGCCGTAAGGAATCTCCGACTAAATAACGGGGAACATCCTTATCAATGGCTAAAAGCAATTCTAGGCCTTTTTCTTCAATTCGTAACCCAAACAGACTAGACAGCTTATTGAGTACATCATCTAAATGAAAATCCACCGATTCCATGTCCAACATGCCGGCTTCAATCTTGGAAAAATCCAGAATGTCGTTGATAATACCGAGCAGGGCTTGTGCAGAGTTTTCTATTTGAATCAAGTAGTTATACTGTTTATCGGTCATTTCCGTTTTTAAAGCCAGCCGAGTTAAGCCTGTAATGGCGTTCATAGGGGTGCGAATTTCGTGGCTCATATTGGCCAAAAATTCGCTTTTGGCTTTGTTAGCGGATTCTGCCACTTTTTTAGCGTCTTCTAGCTGTGCTTCTTTTTCCTTGAGTACTTGCGTTCTTTCAGCAACCTTGTTCTCCAAAGTACGGTTATATTTTTCCAGTTGGGTGCTTAAAAAAACGCCTAATTGCTTATCGACTTTGACAATATGGTTGACGAACCAATCCATTATTAGGGTTTGTACCCGAAATACCATATACAATCCTTTGTCTTGTTTCTCACGCAGTTCTTCTTTCAGGGCGTTGAACGCTTCTATAAATTTTAAATGAAGCGATTTGTGCGCGGGATAGCCGGGGTACTTATATTCCTGCATTAACACTTCTTCATCATTGAAATGTCTGACAACATAGTCTTCCAAAAAGGCGCTTATTCTCTGGATGTGTTCTTGTCCTTTATTAGTACGAATGGCTTCAATCAGCTCATTGATATTATTAATCAAGTCTTTATGTTGTTGATCGATTAAAGGAATACCGATGGCTAGGCTATCTGACCATTCAATGGTGTACGTCAGATCACTTAATCCGTCATGGTGTTCCTTGCTGAGTTGTTTATAACAACGTTGCATATAAACTTTTGCTGCTTTATCGTCTGGCGTTTTTTTGACAATTTGTTCAAATAAATCAACTGCTTTGTCAATTTGTTGAAATTGATAATAAGAAACCGCTTCTTCAAATTGTTTAATGGCCGCTAATTTCTGCGCGTAATTGTCTGGCGCATCCTTATGAAACACATCATAAACCGACAGGGGGATTGACAATCCTTCTGGTTTGATGCGCTCAATAAAACGAATCGCATATTGTGATGGTGCTTTTAATATCGTGTAGGTGTGTTCACTGATCAAAAGCGTCGTGCCATAAATATTGTTCATGGATTCCAGAGAAAATGCCATATTGACGGTATTGCCAATCACACTGCTCTCCATGCGCTGAGTACCCCCAATCGTGCCAAGCACTAAATGACCGGTATCTATGCCCAAATGGATCAGGATCGGAGGCAAATTCTGTTTATAGCGTACCTGATTATATTCGCCCAATTGTTTTAACATAGCATTGGCTGCATTAATCGCCTCATTAGGATTTGAAAATAACGCGATAAATTTTTCGCCCATATAATTACTGACAAAACCATGATGATCTCTGATAATGGGTTCAACCTGTTTTAAATAGGCATTGATAAAATCTATCGTTTCCCCAGCCGTCATGCTTTCCGATAGGGTGGTAAAACCATAAATATTTGAGACCAAAACGGTCATTTCCTGTTCTCTTTGATCTCCCAATTCGATTTCAATAATGTCTTTCTTATTGAGTAATCGGAGAAAACGGGCTGGCACAAAACGGGCAAAAGAGGCATTTTGTTTTTTGATGTATTTTGCCGACTGTTTTTGCCTGATTTTGGCATTAGCCAGTTTAAATAAACTGATACCCAAAATCAGAATCAAAGGGAGTCCAATCAAAAGTAGTTTGATTAATAGGGTGTTTGAATGGGCCAATAAAACACTTTTTGGCAGATAATAAACAATTTTCCAGTTATGGCTATGAGGTGTTGCTGATTTTTCAGCAGGATAAACGGTTGTAAACGCAAACAAAGCATTCGTATCAAACTTATGGCCCGATTTTTGGCGATAGATTTGTTGCCAGACTTGTGGAAAATCATTTTGCATTGTTTCAGTTTCACGCGCTTTAAACATGAATCCCCATTCACGTTCTGGTTTCCAATGTTTAAGCCAGTAACCATTGGAATTAACGAGCATGATTTTCCCAATGGCGTTGTCTGACAGCGCGTCCATTTTGTTGAGCAAATCATTTCCCTTATAATTTAATAGGATAATACCCCGTTTCTGGTTTTGATGATCAAAAACGGGGGTGGCAAAACGAATCATGGGATTTAGGGGCATTTCTATTTTGTCATGTTCCATATTCAGGTCAAAAGGTGAGACAAATATTTCTCCCCGTTGCAATTTGAATGCCTCATTAAAGTAGTAACGTTTTCCTTTAAACTGGAGTGTATTTTTTGGCACGATTGCCGCTTGCCCTTTGTTGTAATTAACCCGTATGATTTCCATACCTGTTTCATCCAAAAGACGCACCTGATCGTATTTGCCGCTTCTTTTTGAAAAAGACAAGAAATCTTGCGCGAGATGATTTGCATATTCGCTTGAATTTTCAGCGAAAAATTTTGGTAATGCGTGTTGATCTGCCAAAAACAGGACATCTGAATAAACACTGTTTAAGTCATTGAGGATGACTTTTTGGATGAGATTGACTTGATTTTGTCCTTTGAATATTGCGGTGTTTTGGTCATTCTCATAATCCAAAGTCAATAACAAATAGATAACCCCCCCCAAAATAAAAAAGAGAGTTGAAACGATAGAGATTGCTCGAATTACTGGATTTTTTTCAAATAATGCTTTGAATGTCATGTTTGATTTTTCCAAGTGAAGTTTGTAGAGACGCTTCGCTACGCAAATCTAGGCATAGCAACAAAAACCGAGACGCTTTGCGGTGAAAATCGACTAGTTTGTAGAGACGCGATGTTTCGCGTCTTTAGGCATTGCGTGGAAAACAAAAACCGAGACGCTTTGCGGTGAAAATCGACTAGTTT
>Ga0164315_10000435_pt1 | contig 28850 bp, 26 predicted proteins | sample GuaBasSedimGuay6_FD_113737 | JGI IMG/M metagenome (GOLD analysis project Ga0164315, IMG submission 113737) | Subseafloor sediment microbial communities from Guaymas Basin, Gulf of California, Mexico - Guay6, Core 4569-2, 0-3 cm | ecosystem: Environmental > Aquatic > Marine > Hydrothermal vents... | reverse complement strand
TCACTCCTGCCTCGTCTCTCGCAAAGCACGAACGAGACATCTATAGTAGCAACTCGCTTGCTACCGTGAGTTAGGAATTGACACAGATTTTACATCTGTATCAAGGAGCACGAACGAGACATCCAACGAAACATCTATCTTGAAAAACATATTCCCACACACCGTAGATAGATTTATATATTTTAGATATAATCACAAAATACCATATGAGGATAATATCGTGAAAGTTTTTTTGTTGTGCCTATCGTTGTCGAGTGTGTTGCTTGCAAAGGTCAATGCCGTGGTAACTATTTTGCCAGAGCAAATATTTGTGCAAGCAATTGGAGGAGACAAAGTCAGTGTATCGCTGATGGTCAAGCCCGGCAACTCACCACACACTTATGAGCCCAAACCATCGCAGATGAGAGATATAGCAGTAGCAGATATATATTTTGCTTTGGGTGTTGAGTTTGAAAATGTATGGCTCGATAAGTTCAAAAGCCAAAATAAAAAGATGAAAGTAGTAGATATATCAAAAGATATCAAAAGATTGCCAATACAACAGCATCACCACGACTACCACAAACACACCACCAAGCTAGATACCCATATATGGACAAGCCCACAAAATGTGAAAACTATCATCAAAAATATCTACGATGAGTTAGTAGCCATAGACCCAACAAATAGGAGTTATTATGAGGCAAACTATCACTCCTACTCAAAAAAGATTGAAAAGACAGACAAGCAGATAAAAGATATACTCAAAAAGATACCAAAAAACAGCCGTTTTATCGTATTTCATCCTGCGTGGGGATATTTCGCAAAGCAATACAGCTTGATACAAGTGCCCATAGAGGTAGAGGGCAAAAATCCTAAACCAAAAGCAGTGCTAAACTTGATAAAAGAAGCCAAAAAACAAAAAACCAAAGCTATATTTACAGCTCCAGAGTTCTCAGCAAAGATAGCTGCACAAATAGCAAAACAGTTAGATATACCAGTGATACCTATAAGCCCATTAAATCCAAAATGGTCGCAAAATCTTATCAAGTTTGCTACAGCTATAGCAGTGTCAAATTAGATGTCTGTCATAGATATAAGAGGTTTGTCCTTTGCTTATGACGAACAACTTGTATTAGAAAATATAAATCTAACCGTCAAGCAGCAGGATTTTCTCGCTATCATCGGTCCAAATGGTGGTGGAAAATCAACTTTGCTTCAAACTATATTAGGTATGCACGAGATAAAAAAAGGCAATATAAAAATATTTGGTCAAGATATTTCAAAAAATTTGGCTAAGATAGGTTATGTTCCACAAAATACAAATATCAACACCAATTTTCCTATCAAAGTAATAGAGGTAGTTTTGATGGGACATATACAAGAGTATGAAAAAAATCCTACAGATAAAAACTGGCTAAAAAGATATTTTCATATAGGTTATGACAAAGATGAAATATCTTGTGCGAAAAGAGCTTTGAGACAAGTAGGTATGGAGAGGTTTGCTTATCAAAAAATAGGCACACTTTCAGGAGGACAGCGACAGCGAGTTATGATAGCAAGAGCTTTATGCTCTATGCCGTCTGTCTTGCTTTTGGACGAACCAACAGCAAGTATAGATACAGACGGACAAAAACAGATATATGAACTACTAAAAAAACTCAACAAGACTATAACTATAATCGTAGTAAGCCACGATATATCGGTCATAGTGGGTTATGCTTCAAAAGTAGCACACATAAACAAAACATTGAACTACCACGATATATCACAAGCGGCACGACCCAATATAGATGGCGAGCATTTTTGTGAAGTTGAGATGCTACAGCTTCTAAGCTCAAAGCACCAAAAGGGGTGCGAGTGTTAGAGATTTTGTCATTTGAGTTTATGCAAAATGCTATCGTAGCTGGGCTTTTAGTAAGCATAGCAAGCGGTATTATAGGCTCTCTTATAGTGGTGAATCGTATGGTATTTTTAGCAGGTGGCATCGCACATACATCGTATGGTGGTATAGGGTTAGCGGTGTATTTTGGGTTGCCTATATTTTTGGGTGCATCGCTTTTTGCTGTGGGTGCGGCTATTTTGATGGCTGCGGTCACTTTAAATCAAAGAGACAAAACAGATACTTTCATAGGTCTTATTTGGGCAGTAGGTATGGCGGTAGGTATAGTGTTTGTAGATATGACTCCTGGATACAATGTTGATCTTATGAGTTATCTTTTTGGTTCTATTTTGGCTGTAAGCAACGCAGATATATGGTATATGTCGGCACTTTTAGTAGTTATAGTAGCGATAGTGACTATATTTTATCGACAAATACTTGCCGTGTCATATGATAGTGAGTATGCGAAGCTACGAGGAGTTGATGTCCGGTTTTTTTATACACTTATATTGGTTATGTCAGCCTTGACAGTGGTCATCGCTATCAAAATAGTGGGATTGATATTGGTTATCGCACTACTGACTATACCTGTATATATTGGAGAAAAACTCTCCAGCTCTTTGGCTACTATGATGGCCATGTCTGGCATATTGTCTACTATTTTTACTTTTCTAGGACTTTTTTTGTCTTATAGTTATGATATTACAAGTGGCGCTAGTATTATATTAGTCAGTGCTTTGTCTCTTTTGTTGTTTTTGGTTTTAAACAATACTATGCGTAAAATTTTTAATACCGTCAAAAAGATAAAAAAATAGTCAGATTTATAAACTTTAGACACCTTTAAAAACCTATATGCTCATAGTTATAGGTAAAAGCAAGCAAAAATCTCCATGATTATTTTAGATACTTTTTCTCATATTTGGCAGGCTTGTATTGAATTTGTGGTTGTTATTTTTTGTATTTTTTGTATTTTTTTTGCTTTTTTTGCTTTTGCTTTTCCAAGTTAATAATTTAAAAAACGACAAAATTTAGGTTTTTGTTGGAGTTTTTGGGCTTTTAAAGAAAATTATGGTAAAATATGTAAATTTTTTCAAAGGATATTGAATGAAAACTAAATTATTGATTTATCTGTTGTTGCTACCAACTCTTTTTTTAGGGATTTTTACAGGTTGTGAGATAGGCAATGTCAAGACCGCACTTGTAGTAGATGGTAGAGTAGCAAAAGGCCCTATTCGTTCCGCTAATGTTGAGATATTTAGAGTTGATACAAACGAAAGCTTAGGCACCGCTATTACCGATAAAGATGGATATTATGAGATAAATACTGGCATATTTTATGAAGGTCTGGTCAAAGGAGTTTCAACAAATGGAGAGTATATCGGTGAATTAGATGCCTTAAATAAAGTGGTAGGATCAAACTTCATTTTAGAGGCAGTATCTCCTTTAGATGCGAAAGATAATCACACATTGAATATCACACCATTTACGACAATCTCTCATAATATGGCTACAGATAATGGCAAAATTGCTCCGAGTGCAGAGAATATAAACAAAACAAATGTAGATTTAGCTTCACTTCTCACTGGAGTAGATTTTGATTTAGCTACAACTACACCAAATATCATAAGCGATCCAAATGATAATGATTTGTCAAGCGAAGAGGAGATTGAGTATGGCATACTTTTAGCACAGTTTGAAAATATAGCAGACAAAGATGTGACAAAAGTGGCTCCTACGATACTCGATTATTTTAACAATATCAACCCAGAGACAGAAGAGATAGAAGATGTATTTGCAGACAAACTCGTAAAAGCGATAGAAGATGTTGGTTTGGTTGCTGCTGTTGATCCTGCTGATATAAAAAAAGCAAAAGACAACATAAACACGCACAGAGTTAAGCCGATTTTAGAAGAGCCAACCTCTACAATATTTGGCAACATAAATGTGCCACTTGTGCATAACTTCAAAAGCACAGGAGGCAATATAACATCTTGTAGAATCTCTCCAGATATTAAAGCTGAGTTTAATCTAAAATTAGAAGATGATTGTTCAATCACTGGTACACCAAATAAAATAGGAAGACAAGTATTTGAGATAATACCAACCGATGTCTTGACAGATGGCCCACCAATAATAGTTGAGATACAGATAAATGGCACACCACAAGCCCCACCTTTGAGTTATGGCGATACGACAGTTGAAGTAAGCAAAGGAGATCCAAACTTTACAAATACTACTTTAACTGGCGGTATAGGAAGTGGAGCTACCACATATAAAGCTATCAATCCTACTACTTTGGGTGTAGCTATGGTTGATACTAATACTGGTGAAATAACAGTAGGCACCCAAATAGGCAATATCACAATAGTCGCAACAAAAGCAGGCGATGCTACTTATGATAGAAGTGAAGCTACTTATCAACTCGTGGTATCAATAGGCGGACCAAGTCTCATAAACGATGGCAATATCACTGGCGAATATGATAGTGCGACTAGCCCAGCAGTTTGGACTCCGAGAAATGTTGGCAACACAGTCGGTGTCAGCTATGCAATATCTGGCGATACTTTACCTATAGGACTTGGCTTTGATCCAGCTACAGGTTCAATCACAGGTATTCCAAAGGAGATCACCGCAGCAGGTGGGCGAAACTATGTAGTTGAAGCAACAGACAGCAAAGGCAAGAAAGACAGCGTGAAGCTCAATATAACCATAGACAAAGCTACACAAACAAGCTATAAGTTTCCAACTACCAATACAGTCAAACCGCTCGTAGATGGCGGTTTCAAACAAGAACCAACAGGCAATGTGACAGGACCAGTAACATACCAGATAGTCAATAAAGATCCAGGCGGTATGGACGCTACTATTGACCCAAATACAGGGCAAGTAAGCTTTGGCACAGTTGAAGGCACTTTGATAATAGAAGCATCGGTGCCAACTGATAAAAATAATAAACAAGCTATAGCTACATATACATTAACTATAGGTAGTTCAAGCCCCGATATTGCAAGCACCCCTGATGTGACATTTACATATGATGAAGCAATATCGCCAAACTGGGAAGTGAACAATACAGGCGGAGCTATAACATCGTGTCTTTATAGTCCAGAAGTATCACCTAAAGTGCTACAAAATGGATTGCAATATAATGACAACTGTGATATATTTGGCACTCCTACATCTGCAAATGTAGCAGGCACAAAATATACAGTCCAAGCTACTGGTACTACTACAAGCACAACCGCATTTACAGTATATGTGCAAAAAGCAAACCAATCTGCTATGATATTTCCTATACCAGTTGTAGATGCCAATAAAAGTGATAGCCCATATACTCAATCACCCACAGGTGGAGCAAGTAGTATAAACCCTACATATGCTATAACATACAGCGAAAATCCAAATATCGCTACAGTAAATCCAACTACAGGAGCTGTGTCGTTTTTGAACAATGGTGCAGGAGATATAACAATCACAGCAACCAAACCAGCAAACGCCAACTATAACTCACAAGATGCCAACTATACCATAAAAGTATCTGGTTCGCTTATCGATATAAGTAGCCCAGCAGACATAAAAGGTGAGAAACTCGCCGACATAGCTGTATGGAGCCCAACGATTGATAAAGGTTTGCCTACATCTTTTAGTATAGATAAAAATATCAAAACTAATTTAGGTTTGGATTTTGATACATCTACTGGCAAAATAAGCGGCATACCAACTGCATTGACAAGTATATTTGGAGACGAATACACTATCACAGCGACAGATGGTTCAAATGCTGATAGTGTCTCAATGAGAGTTTTCATAACAAATGCTTCACAACAAAATTTTGTATTTGGATCAGATAAAAGTATAACAGAAAATGACTTTAGTTATAGAGTTGAAGCCACAGGAGGCAGCACAGCAGGAACCATAAGGTATAATAGCACAAACAAAGCAGTTGCTACGGTTGCAACTGATGGTTCTATCAGTCCTGTAGCACCAGGAGTCACTACAATCGTAGCTACAAGACCAGGCGATGCTACATACAAGCCAGTACAAGCACAATATATATTGACAGTGTTGGCAATACCACCAGTGATAACAACAAGCGCAGATATCGTAGCAGAACTTGGCAAACCAATTGTTCCACCATACAAAGTAGTCAACACAGGTGGGCAAATAACCAGCTGTAGCATATCGCCAGTTGTCCCTACAGATCCAGATATCACAACTTATGGTGTATCGTTTGATACTAAAACTTGTGAAATATCTGGCACTCCTACAACATATTTGTTTCCACCGAAAAAATTTATTATAGAAACAAAAAACAGCAAAGGAGATATAGCTACTGCCGAAATAGAGGTGTCGTTTAGCAAAGAAAAACAAACTCCGCTTGATATAGGCAACGATTTGACTTTGGAAGAAGGTTTTCCTACTTGGGTACAACGAGTTGATAGCGGAGGAAGCGGTAGCGGTGCCATAACTTGTATCAGCACAGATGAGTTTGTAGCCAAATTCGCTCCAAATACTTGTAATATATCTTATGTAGGAACTGGAAACACTACGATACGAGTCACTAAAGCTGGTGGGACAAAATATGACGATGAGACAGCTTCGAGAGTTCTCACAGTGAAAAGAAAAGCACCAGCCATAACAGCAAAACCAACCATAGTATCAACATATGAAGATGACACACCTGTAAATTGGAGCGTCATCTCAACAGGTGGTGATGTAGAAAGATATGATATATCTGCAAATATCAAGACAGAGCTTGGACTCGATTTTAATACAACCACAGGTGCAATCACAGGAACCCCAAACAATGTAAACATAGATAGTGGAGGTAAAAATTATACTGTCACAGCCTATAACCACACAGGCAATAGTGCTGTAAATGTTTTAGTTACAATAGATAGAGCCGAACAAAACATCACCTTGACACCAAACGCAAATAACGAAAATGTAAATATAGGCGATCCAACTATCACTAAGACAGTTTCAGGTGCCAAAGATAGTCCAACTATCACATACACAAGTAGTAAACCTGCTGTAGCATCTGTAGATGTCAATACCGGTGTTGTCACTATAGGAGCAACAACTGGCTTGACAAAGATTACAGCTAGTATAGCACAAACTCCAAAATACAAAGCAAATAGCATAAGCTATGATATATCTGTAGGAGATAAAGCAGTTGATTTGCATACAACTCAAACTGACCTAAATATGGCTATTGGCGTGCCACTCAAACCTGACTGGGAACCAGTTATCACATCAAGTAGTGGTGCTATAACTACTTGTAGTATATATCCTCCAATATCTCAATATGGCTTGACTCTTACACAAGGTTGTAAAATACAAGCAAAAGCAGGACCTACAAGATCTTTGCCTAAAACAGAATTTGAAATAACAGCCGGCAATGCAAAAGGTGCAAGTGATACAGGAACATTTTTTATAACTATAGCAGCAGCTGTAGATACTATAAACTTCGTAAGCACCAATAGAACTGCAAGCGTAGATGATAAACTCTTTAAATATGTAGTAGATGACAAAGGAAAAGGAAGTGGTCAAATAACATATAAATCATCTGATACAAGCATAGCAAGAGCATATGACGATGGATATGTGATATTTACAGGAAAAATTGGCGATGTGAATATCACTGCAACTAAAGCCGCCGATACACAATACACAGGTGCAAGCGATTATTATACATTGAGCGTGATAAAAGCTCTAAAAATGACAGCACCGGCAACTATAGTATCAACTTATGCCAACCCAACACCAATAAATTGGACAATCACAAAAAATATCAGCGTGCATCATTTTGAAATATCTCCAGATATAAAATCACAAACAGGTCTTGATTTTGATATAAATACAGGTGCTATCACAGGAACTACCAACAATGTAAATATAGATAAAGGCGGTGAAAACTACACGGTGACTGCTTTTGATAAATCAAACAATAGCATAGGTGTGGCAAATGTGCATGTGACTATAGATAGAGCAGAGCAAAATATCGTTTGGAGCCCAGACAATGGCAATATAGAAACAACGGTGGCTAGTCCAAATATTGTCAAGCCAGCTGTAGGTGTCAAAGGTGGAGTAACTTTGGTTTATACAAGTAGTGTGGCAACGGCGGCATCTGTAAACAATAGCGGAACTGTAGATATCCTCACCGAAGGAACTACAAATATAAAAGCAGATGCCAATCAAACAGCTTTTTATAAATCGGCAAGTATAAACTACGATATATCTGTAGGAGCTCAAGCAGTTAGACTCGCTATAGTTCAACCAGACCTAAATATAACTTATGGTGAGCCCAATCCTACTTGGCAAGCAAATAGTGTAGGAGGAGCTATCACAACTTGTAGCATAAACCCAGATACATTGTCTTCTTATGGCTTGACTTTGACAAGCGGTTGTAGAATAAAAGCAATAAATGCATCGGTTGGGGCTACAAAAGTTTTGCCTAAGACTTTGTTTAGAATAGAAGCAGGAAACTCTGCTGCCTTTACAGCCGGAGCACATTTTTATATAACTATAAATAAAGCAAAAGATACAATAGATTTTTATGATACATTTAGGACTGTTAATATAGGAGACACTGCTTTCACATACGAACCAGAAATAGATGGCGAAGGTAGTGGCAAAATCACATTTGATTCAAGTGACAAAACAGTCGCAACCGTGTCAAATAGTGGTCTCGTGACTATAGGCGCAAATACAGGTAGCACAACTATCACTGCTACAAAAGCAGGTGATGAGAACTACGAAGGGGCGAGCGATTCGTATATTTTATATGTAGAAAACAAAAATATAACCATGTCAGCACCGCCAGCTATCAATATGTATTATAAAGGCACAGCCCCAGCAAATTGGAATGTAACATTAAATGGTGGCACATCGAGTGATTTCACTATATCGTCAAATATCGCAAGCGATATTGGACTTAGTTTTAATACAACTACAGGAGCAATCACAGGACTTCCAGACAAAGCAAATATTGAGAGCGGCGGTAAGGTATATACGATAACTGCTCTTGATAGTCCAGGCGGCAAACCTTTAGATAAAGTAGATGTGAAAGTCTCAATATACAAAGCAAATCAAACAGGATTTGCATATGGTTCAAACATACAAAAATCTATGGCCGATATTAAATACAAAGCATCAGCTGCAACTGGAGGTCAAGGTGGAGATGTAACATATAGCGGAACCAATGATTATGGCAGAGTAAATAGAAATGATGGAGAAGTGACATTTATAAAACCCGGCAAGATGACCATAAGAGCTCATAAAAAAGGAAATAGCGACTACTATGAGACTACAGATAGCTATGTTTTAACCATAAAAAACGAAGATATAGATATTTTATATGACCAAATCACTCCTTTGCATAAAGCTGTTTTGACAACACAAGCGCAAACAAAACAAGATTTGTTGATAAAATGGAGCACAAATATCACAGTAAATGGCGCCAAAAAAATCAGAATAAAAAGTACCGATGGTAAATACGAAAGGGAGTTTGCTATTGATGATACAGACGATGTTGCTACAGCTGCCGATATAGCAAATATCAAACTATCTACAGATGAACACTTAAGCTATGGCAAGACATATATAGTGGAGATAGACAAAGGAGCATTTAAAAATAGCACAAGCACACCATCTACAGATATAGCAGGTAGAGGTTTGTGGGAGTTTGAAGTTGCTGCTAATATTGGTCCATGTGCTATGGATTGTGTAGATAACTTGTCAAATGGTGATGACCCGATACACGATGCAAACGCAAGTGTAGGTGTGCCTAACACAAATGTATGGACACCTGCAAGCGATGAAGGGGATTATGTTGCGATGACACCACTGCCAGATGGTCTAACAATGGATAAAAACACTGGAAAAATAAGTGGAACTCCAACAAAAGCAGACCCAGATGGCACTGTATATGAGATAGCAGTCAAAGGTGCAAATGTAGACAAAACAGAGTTCGTGACGATAACTATAAACAAACAAGACCAAGACCCAATAGAGTGGCCTGCTGGTCCGCATGAAACTATAGTTTCAAAATCAAATTATGTTTTGAACTTCACACAAGGACCAAAACAATCAGGAGCAACATCAGTTTGTAGCTCAAGCGACAATACAAATGCACCTGCAGTAGCGACACCAAATGGCTGTAATGTGCAGTTAAAAAATGTTGGTGTATATACAATAACAGCCACAAGACCAGGAGACAATGCTTATAACGATACATCAAGTAGCTTTATTTTAAATATAAACAAAGCAGACCAAGATGGATTTACTTTCAATGAAAAGCATATCACAAAACAATTTACAACAGGAACACACCAAGAGCAAGCCAGCGGAGGAAGTGGAACAGGAGCTATATCATACGCAGGAAACAACAATGCAGTTGCAACGATAAATAGTGGTGATGGAACAGCTACATTTGTAGATAAAGGCAATGTCACAATCACAGCTACAAAAGCAGGCGATGCTAACTTCAATGCAACTTCATTGAATTATTTGTTAACTATCATCAAAAAAACAGATCAAACAGCTTTCACATATAATAGTGCTGCAGTAACATTGCCCGCAGGAACTACAAAATATCAAGCACCTCTCGCAACTGGTGGAACTTCAAAACATCCTGTGGTATATACTGGTGTAAATCTAAATGGAGCCTCAATAGATCCTACTACAGGTGAAGTGACAGGTCTAATAGATGGCACACTTGCTACAATAACAGCCACACAACCAGCAGATGACAACTTCAATGAAGCTTCAATAAGTTATGATTTGGTAGTAAAAAAACCTTCGCCTACGAAAAAAGAACAAGTCGGCTTTGTGTTTGATACAGGTCCAGAAGAAAAAGCCCGTAGTTTAAATAGTTATACAAAAGCATCTGCTACTGGTGGTAGCACATCAGAACCTATAATATACACAGGTTCTACAGCAGGTGTCGGTATAGTGCACCCTGATACAGGAGTAGTGACATTTGAAGGTATTGGCACTATGGTTGTTACAGCTACAAGACCTGGCAATGCTGAATACAATGACGCATCTTTGAGTTATACTTTAAGTATAACATCGCCAAGTCAACCAAAAGCTATCATAAATAGTTCGGCTCCTACAAATGCTGACACGGGAGTATCAGCAATAGACGATATCACAATAACATGGAACAAAGATGTAAGCTTCACACCAACAAAAAGCGATGATACTGGAAAAGTTGAAGTTATTGATATAGGCAATAAACTAGGAACTAAAACTTACAATAAAGCTACTACAGAAATAGAAAGTGGCACCGGAGTAGATGTAAAACTTAAATTAAATGGCGATCATTTAGCTTATGGACATGAGTATTATATAAAAATATACGCAGATTCTTTTCAAGATACAACCGGCATAAAAAATGTGCAACAAGGTAGAGATAATACATGGAAATTTACAGTGCAAAATAGCCCAGGAGGCATCGGTCTTTGTGGATGCAATAATGCTGATAACTGTTATTGGAAGTAAATGACACATAACATATGTGCGGGACAATCTGGTCTCGCATATGATTATTAGATAAAATAAAGGGCACCTCTAAAAACCTCTATGCTCGTAGCTTTTGAATGCTTTTGCTCATATTTAGACTCTGGATTGAAGGACTAACGGGTTAATTCAAAATCTAGAGTTTAAATATAAGTAAAAGCCCGCAAGGGAAGGGGAACTAAAAGGATATTTCACCAAAAATTTTTAGAAGTTATTTAGATAGCTTTTAAAAATTGTTAGGCAAAAATATCTTATTTTATTTCCCACTTCTATGAGCTATAGAGGTTTTTAGAGGTGCCCTAAAGCCAAACGGTTTACCCTAATAAGTTTAGGGCTCTTAAAATTTTGTAGTCTATGCCAGAACCCCAAGCTTGTGTTTGGGTCTATGATATTGAAGTAGCTATATATATTGATATGTTTTGAGTTTATGGTTTATCAAATATTTAGTCCAAAATAAAAAAGCGATAGTAATTCGCAAAGCAAAATAGCAGTGCAGATTGAGTGAAACCCAAACTTTCTGTGAAATTCCACTGATATGTAGTCTGCTGTTCTTAAGATAATATATATTTTTGTTCGCTTCACCTTTTGTCTTGAGTATCAACAAAATCATTTTAAAGCGGAAAAAATAGGAGTTTTAGAGGTGTTTCAATTTTTTAAAAATCATAAATCCATAAATAACAAAAATATGCCGTTTATTTAAAGTAGTTTAAGTTAATTGTAGTATAATTTCGCAGTATATTAGTATGAGTGTTCGTATTGATATCAATTATCAAAAGGAGAGAGTATGGCATTATCAAGAAGAGATTTTTTGAAAAGTTCAGCAGCAGCGTCAGCAGCAGCATCTATGGGTATGGCAGTGCCATCGTCGATGAGTGCAGCAGCTACAACTGCTACAAAAGATTGGCGATGGGACAAGGCGGCATGTAGGTTTTGTGGAACTGGCTGTGGTATCATGATGGCTACCAAAGGCGAAGGAGCAAATCGTAAAGTAGTTGCGGTCAAAGGGGACCCGGCAGCACCTGTAAATAGAGGGCTTAACTGTATCAAAGGTTATTTCAATGCAAAAATTATGTATGGAGCAGATAGACTTACCAAGCCACTTCTTAGAGTGGGAGCAGATGGCAAATTTGACAAAAAAGGAAAATTTGCTGAAGTATCTTGGAAAAGAGCATTTGACGAGATGGAGTTTCATGCAAAAAAAGCATTCAATGAAAAAGGTCCTGAAAGTGTAGCAGTATTTGCAAGCGGTCAATACACAGTTATGGAAGGTTATGCCGCACAAAAGATGATGAAAGCAGGATTTAGATCAAACGCAATAGACCCAAATGCTAGACACTGTATGGCTTCGGCTGTCGTCGGGTTTTATCAAACATTTGGTATAGATGAACCAAGTGGTTGTTATGATGATATAGAACTAACAGATACAATCATATCTTGGGGCGCAAATATGGCAGAGATGCATCCAATACTTTGGTCAAGAGTAACAGATAGAAAACTGAGCGACCCAAAGAAAGTAAAAGTTGTTAATATGTCTACATATAGACACAGAACTTCTGATCTTGCTGATATGGAGATAATTTTTTCTCCAAATACTGACTTGGCTATGTGGAACTATATAGCAAGAGAGATTGTATACAATCACCCAAAAGCGATTGATTGGAATTTTGTGAAAAAACACATAGTTTTTGCAGCAGCAGCTCCAAATATTGGTTATGGCATGAGAAAGAAAAATGAAAAATCTATAAAAGAGGGTAAGTATACATCTGCTGAATTGGAAATCATGGCAAAAGAACATGAAACTATAGTATCGCAAAAAGAAGCTCCAGCATTGGCACCTTATGGATACAAAGCAGGCGACAAGATGATACATGACCAACCTGGTTTGAAGCACTGGCTTATAGAGTTTGAAGAGTATAAAAAATCTTTAGCTCCTTATACACTTGATTATGTAGCAAAAATCTCAAAAGGCGACCCAGATGAGAGCTTGAAAAGTTTCAAAAAGAAGCTTAAGGTTTTGGCAGCATTATATATCAAGAAAAATAGAAAAGTAGTATCTTTTTGGACTATGGGTATGAATCAGCACACTCGTGGAACTTGGGTAAATACACTTTCATATAATGTTCACTTTTTGCTCAACAAGCAAGCAAAACCGGGAAATGGAGCATTTTCATTGACAGGTCAGCCAAGTGCTTGTGGAACAGCGAGAGAGGTCGGGACATTTACACATAGACTACCAGCAGATATGATGATAAAAAACCCAAAACACAGAGAAATTTGTGAAAAAGCTTGGAAGCTACCAGCTGGGACATTGAATGGTCAGCAAGGTCAGCATATCATGAAAATTCACAGAGATATAGAAGATGGTCATGTCAAATTTGCATGGGTAAATGTATGTAATCCATACATGGATACAGCTTCAGCATCACACTGGATAAAAGCAGCAAGAGAGATGGACAATTTTATCGTGACATCAGATGGTTATCCGGGTATTAGCGCAAAAGTATCAGACCTTATTTTACCAACTGCGATGATATATGAAAAATGGGGAGCTTACGGCAACGCCGAGCGACGAACACAACACTGGAGACAACAGGTTCTACCAGTAGGTGACTCTATGAGTGATACTTGGCAATGGATCGAGTTCTCAAAAAGATTTACAATCAAAGATTTGTGGATGAAAGATGTCAAAGTAGGTTGGGGCAAAAAAGACCTTAAAGGTATAACAGCAGATGCAGTTAAACAAGCAGGTTATACACCTGAAACTACTATGTATGAAGTGCTTTTTGCAAATGATAGAGCAAAATCATATAAAAAAGATATGAATGACCCTATACAAAAAGGTTATGACGACACAGAATGTTTGGGCGATGAAAGAGGCGTCATAGGATCAGATGGTCAAGAGTGGAAAGGTTATGGTTTCTTTATACATAAATATCTTTTTGAAGAGTATGCAGACTTTGGACGAGGCCACGCACATGACTTAGCACCATTTGATGTATATCATAAAGTTCGAGGCCTCAAGTGGCCTGTTGTTGATGGTAAAGAGACTCAATGGAGATTCAATGCCAAATACGATCCTTATGCAAAAAAAGCCAAATCTGGTGATTTTGCGTTTTATGGACCGTTTTTGAAAAAACGTCCTCAAGGTGATTTAAATGGTATCAAAAAAGATCTAAAATTAAGTTATGCAGATAAGCCAGGAGCACATCACCTTAAAAATAAAGCAAAAATATTTGCACGCCCATATATGGATCCGCCAGAGATGCCAGATAGCAAATACCCAGTTTGGTTGAGCACTGGTAGAGTTCTCGAGCACTGGCATAGTGGCACCATGACTATGAGAGTGCCTGAACTTTATAGAGCTGTGCCTGAAGCATTGTGTTATATGCACCCAGAAGATGCTAAAAAATATGGTGTCAAACAAGGCGTTTTGGCATGGGTCGAAAGCCGTAGAGGAAAGGTTAAAGCACGAGTAGAAACAAGAGGTAGAAACAGACCTTCAAGAGGACTTGTGTTTGTTCCGTGGTTTGATGAAAAAGTATTTATAAACAAAGTATGTCTCGATGCAACTTGTCCATTGTCAAAACAAACAGATTACAAAAAATGTGCTGTGAAAATATATAAAGCCTAAGGAGATAAGTATGAGAAAAATAGAAGAAATAGTTTTAGGTCTGTTGATTGTTGGGTTTGTATTTGTTGGTTGCGAGAATAAAAAACAACCAGAAGTAGATGAAAATACAACAAGTGAGACTAATACTACAGCAGAAGCAGTAGCTGAAGATGTTGCCATTGGTTCAGTATCTGAAGAGTCTCTTGGTTTGAGAAAAACTGACCTATATAGCGAACAAGACACAACAAGCGATGTAGCAAAATATGGTAAAGAAGTAGCAGGAACATCAAAAACCATAGATAGAGCATTTCAAGATGCTCCACCTATGATATCACACGATGTAGAAGGTATGCTACCTATAAAAATAGGTAGCAATATGTGTTTGGATTGTCATATGCCAGAGGTGGCAGAGGCGGTCAAAGCTACACCAGTTCCTTTATCTCATTTAACTGACTTTAGACCAAAAACTGGTATAGCAAAAGATGGACGAATTACAAAAAATGGTAAAGCAATAGACAATACTTCAAGTGCAAATATGAAGTATGTAACAGCAAAAAAACATAAAACAAAACTCACAGGAGCTAGATATAACTGTAGCCAATGCCATGCACCACAATCACAAGGTGGTAATGTGCCAGAAAATAATTTTCAAGCAGACTTCCAAAGTGAAGATGGGGCTTCAAGATCATCTATGACCAATGAAAAGCTTATGGACGGTATAGACACACTCAAATAATTTAGTTTATAAAATAAAAAAGGGGGATTGCAACCCCTTTTTTTCAAGCTATTTCATATAAGTTCAAACTATCGAGAATATAGTTTGCATTTATATAAAGGAGTTAATATGACTGAAAGAAGAGAGTTTATTTTGAACTCAATCAAAACAGCTGGTTTAGTATCATTAGCTGGTTTGACATGGAGTGCTTATGTAGATGAAGTAACAGCAAAAACCTTAATCCTAAGGCCACCAGGAGCTTTGAGCGAGCCTGATTTTTTATCTACTTGTATAAAGTGTGGTATGTGTGTAGAAGCATGTGCAAACCGCGATACAAAACCAAAAAATGCCGAACCTACTTTGTTGTTGGCAAAAACAGGCTCAAATAGACCAATAGGTACACCATATTTTATGCCACGAGATGAGCCTTGTTATATGTGTCCTGAGATTCCTTGTGTGCCTGTTTGTCCAACTGGAGCACTAGATGAAAACATAGTATCAACCAAAAATAAACTTGATATAAATAAAGCTAAAATGGGTCTGGCTATTGTAGATAAACAAAATTGTATAGCATATTGGGGTATCCAGTGCGATGCTTGTTATAGAGCTTGTCCTTTACTTGACAAAGCTATCACTATAGAATATAGTCAAAATAAAAGAACAGGCAAGCACTCATATCTAAAACCTATAGTCCATGCTAATCATTGCACTGGTTGTGGTTTGTGCGAGTTGGCATGCGTTACTGAAAAACCAGCGATATTTGTCTTGCCTCTTGCTATAGCATTGGGGAAAGTAGGAGACCATTATATCAAAGGGTGGGATAAAGAAGATGAAAAAAGAGTCAAAAATGCAAAAGCAAGACTAAACAAAACAGATATAAATAAAAAAAGCGCTATAGATAATTTAAATGATGCAGGAGACTTATACTGATGAACAATTTTATAAAACAAACAAAATACCTGATATTGAGACGAATCACACAATTTGCTGTGATATTTTTGTATTTTGCTGGCAATATCTGGGGTTGGCAAATACTCACGGGAAACTTAAGTTCATCGCAACTACTAACTATAGTTCCACTGAGCGACCCATTTGCTGTAATGCAGATGTTTTTTGCTGGAGCAGCTATATCAATAGATGTGATAATAGGTGCTTTGATTGTAACATCTGTATATGCAATAATAGGCGGGAGAGTATTTTGTAGTTGGGTGTGTCCTATCAATCCTATCACTGACCTTGCAAATTATCTAAGAAGAAAATTTGAGTTTAATAAAATAACAAAACGACAACCATCTACAAGAAATATAAGATTTTGGGTGTTGGGTTTGAGTTTTGTTTTGTCATTTTTTCTTTTGGTGCCTGCATTTGAGTTTATATCACCAATATCTATGGTCCATAGGGGTATAATATTTGGTCTTGGTTTTACTTGGGCTGTGGTATTGGTGATATTTTTCTTTGATATGTTTGTGCTGAAGAATGGCTGGTGCGGACATATATGCCCTTTGGGCGCATTTTATGGCATAGTAGGTAAATTTAGTCTAATACGAGTTTTTCATGATGTTGAGAAGTGCACTGAGTGTATGAAGTGCAAAGAGGTTTGTCCTGAAGTTCAAGTGCTTCCAATGATAGCAAAGAATACAGGGCAAGTGAGCGATAGTGCATGCACCAATTGTGGTAGATGTCTTGATGTGTGCGAAGAGGAGGGGGCTTTAAGCTTCTCTATTTTAGGCAAAAATAGTTGAATAGACGAGAGCTATTTAGTCAAATTGGCTCAAATTTTAAATCTACAAAAGAGTTTAAACCTACAATTAGGCCTCCGTATTTTAAAACTGAAAATGATTTTGAAAAGTGTTTGTTGTGTATAGATAAACCTTGTGTGATATCTTGTGAAGAGGATATAATACTCATACAAGATGAAAAACCAACAATAAGCTTCAAGCAAGGTGGTTGCACTTATTGTGATGAATGTGCAAAAGCTTGCCTTAAAGATATCTTAAGAGTTGAACATAAAAGAAATATTGATATCGCAGTTAAGATAGATATGATAAAATGTATCAGTTGGCAAAATATAATGTGTTTTAGCTGTAAAGACCCTTGTTCTTATGATGCAGTTATTTTTGATGGATTGTTTAAGCCAATTATAAACGAAAGTTTGTGCACAAGTTGTGGGTTTTGTATCAAAGCGTGCCCTACATTTGCTATTGAACTTTCTATTCAAAACATATAAAAGGAGAAAAATTATGATAAAAAAAGTTTTATTTTTAACAATATTGATAGTAGTGCCATTGGCGGCAAACAGTGTTAAACCAACAAACAAAATAATGCTAAGCGGGGGCGTGACAGATATGGTAAATGACCAAGACAATCTATATGTATCTACAGCAAATGGCAAGGTTGATATAGTTCATATAAAAAACAAAAAACTCAAAAAAACTATCAAACTCAAAAAAATAAAAGATTTTGTAGGAGAGCCAATAGACCCAAAAATTTATAGTATAGATGTTATAAAAGACAATATACTTTTAGTATCGCAAGAAGAAAAAGGATACAGCAAGATATACCAATACAGCAACAATAAACTAAATACAATCATATCGAAAGATAAAAAAATGTTTATATTAAGAGCAAAATATATCACCAAGCATACAATTTTGTTTGCTACAATTGGCAACGAACTATTTTTATACAACATAAAAACAAATAAACTTTTATGGAAAAATCATATCTCATATTCAAAATTTTCTTACTTTAAGTTGAGCGAAGACAAAAAAACAGTAGCAATAAGCGATGAGAGCGGCGACATAAAATTGCACAATATAAAAGATGGCAGACTCTTGAAAAAATTTACAAAAAATAATCTTGATAATGTGTTTCAGATAGATTTTAAAAACGACACGATAATCACTGCTGGACAAGATATGAAATCGTTTGTCATTGATACAGTTATGAAAGATACCAGCTATGAAAAAAAAGCAGAATTTTTAGTATATAGTTGTGCTTTAAGTGGCGATGGCAAGTATGGTGCTTTTTCAAAATATCAAAACAATGATGTGATAGTATTTGATATAAACAATAAAGCAAATATAGCAAGACTAACACATAGCAATATGAATATAACAAAGATTTTGTTTTTGAACAATGATGAGATTTTTGTATCAAGTGAAGCAAAACAATTGAATTATTATAAACTAAAATGATAAATATAGCTGAATACATAGATAGAGGTGGACTGATAGTATATATACTATTGGTGCTAAATATAGTAGGTTTTGCTATAATATTGTGGAAAGTGTTTATTTTTTCCAAAGTTAAATATGACACTATATCTAAAGATGTATTAGATGATATTCATAACAACAGTGAAATAGTTAAGCTAACAACAATAAAAAGTAGCATATATAAACAGATGCAAAGTCTCGAAGTTGGTATAAATACTATCAAAACTATAGCTTCAATAGCACCACTTCTTGGCCTACTTGGCACGGTAGTTGGTGTGCTTGGTTCGTTTGACAATATAACAATGTCAGGGTTAGATGACCCAACTGTATTTAGCGATGGCATATCTGTAGCACTCATAACAACAGTAGCAGGTATGATAGTGGCAATTCCACACTATGTAGCATATAACTATTTTATAGGGTTTTTAGACAAAATACAAAACAATATAGAATCAAAAGTATTATCAAGTTTATGACAAAAAGAGAAACGATAAGCCCTGATTTGACACCACTTATTGATGTGCTTTTTATACTTTTGATATTTTTTTTAGTGACAACTGTGTTCAAAAAAGAACAACTTGCCTTAAAGTTAAATTTACCAAAATCGTCAGCCAAAATGATAGAGATAGAAAAGCAAGATATCACTATAGAACTTTCACAAAACAAAGTAGCGATATTTGGCAAAACTGTTCCAATAGAACAAATAGAAACCAAACTAAAAAGTATAAAAGACAAACAGCTTGAAATAATATTGAAAATAGACGAGAGCACAAACTACAAAAGAGTTGTCAAAGTTTTAGATGGTTTAAAAAACAACGACCTAAATAATATAAATTTAGTGACAAATAAAAGATGAAAATAGTTGTAGCAATCACAGGTGCTAGTGGAAGTAAATTGGGTTTTAAGTTTATAGAGTTTGTCGCAAAACAACACAAAGTTTTTGTGGTGATATCTAAAAGCGCTTTAAATACAATAAGCTATGAGCACAATAAATCTTTGCCAAATAGTGAAAATATCACATATTATGATGATAATATGCTTGAAGCTTGTATATCTTCTGGGTCATTTAAAGCTGATTGTATGGCTGTGCTTCCTTGTAGTATGAATAGTATGGCTAAGTTTACAATAGGCCTCGCCGATACACTAATACCAAGAGTTTTTTCTGTCATGCTAAAAGAAAATAGAAATATCTTGATAGCTCCAAGAGAGATGCCATACAATCAAATACAGCTTAAAAATATGTTAAAATTATCAAAGCTTGGTATAATCGTAGCTCCACCAGTTATGGGGTATTATAGCAAACAATCAACTATAAATGATATGGAAAATTTTCTTGTAGGAAGGTGGTGCGATATGTTAAATATAGAAAATAGTTTATATAAAAGATGGCACGAAAATGACACCAATAAGCTTCAATCATAGGTTTTTATATGTATTATGATGGGTATTTTGATATTTTAACTAACGGCACTTTTAAATATAACAATACAAAAAAATCAAACTAATTTTTGTTCAAATCTTTTATTTGAGCACAAGTTTTTTGTCTACAAAAAGACTCTATAGTGACAATTTTATGAAATACTTGATTTTGTGAGATAGTTTAAATTTATTTAGATAAAATATCAGTTCATACTCAATCATAATTAGAAGTTTTTATAGTAAAAGGTGTAACTATAAAGAGTTGGTAGCGATAAAATGCTACCTATTGATATGAAAGAAAACAAAAGGATATTGATATGAAAGTGAGAGCTTCAGTGAAAAAAATGTGTTCAAAATGCAAAATCATAAAACGAAAAGGCGTAGTTAGAGTGATTTGCGAGACTAAAAAACATAAACAAAGACAAGGATAATAGATGGCAAGAATAGCGGGAACAGATATCCCAAATAAAAAAAGAGTTGAGTTTGCTTTGACCTATATTTTTGGTATAGGGTTGCATAGTTCTAGATTGATACTCCAAGCAACAGGTATAGACCTAAACAAAAGAGCAAGCGAGCTTACAGGCGAAGAAACAGCTTTGATACGAAATGAAATAGAGAAAAACTACACAGTTGAAGGCGACTTGAGAAAACAAACTGCCATGAATATAAAGACACTTATGGATTTGGGTTCTTATAGAGGTTTGCGGCATAGGGCAGGTTTGCCTTGTCGTGGACAAAAAACAAAAACAAATGCCAGAACAAAAAAAGGCAAAAAAAAGACAGTCGGCGCAGCTGCTAAATAAGGACAAATATGGCAAAAAGAAAAATAACAAAGAAAAAATCAGTTAAAAAGAATATAGCCGATGGTATCGTTCATATAGCTGCTACATTTAATAACACCATGGTCACGGTAACTGACAATAGTGGCAACACAATCGCATGGAGCAGTGCAGGAAACTTAAATTTTCGCGGTAGCAAAAAATCAACACCATTTGCTGCTACAGCGGCTGTTGAAGATGCCATGAACAAAGCAAAAGAACACGGCATTAGAAATGTCGGTATCAAAATACAAGGACCAGGTTCCGGTAGAGATACTGCTGTCAAAGCCGTGGGCGCAATAGAAGGCATAAATGTAAAGTGGTTTAAAGATGTAACTTCAATGCCACACAATGGTTGTAGACCACCAAAACGAAGAAGAGTATAAGGAATATATATGGCAAGATGGACAGGACCAGTAGAGAGGTTAGAGAGAAGATTAAATGCTGATTTGGGCTTAAAAGGCGAAAGAAGACTTGGCGGTAAAAGCGCTTTAGAAAAAAGACCTTATGCACCAGGACAGCATGGACAAAAAAGAGCAAAACTTTCGGAGTATGGATTGCAACTTCAAGAAAAGCAAAAGGCAAAGTTTATGTATGGTATTTCTGAAAAACAGTTTAGAGGATATTTCAAAGAAGCAGCGAGAAAAGATGGCAACACAGGTGAAAACTTGATATCACTTATAGAGACAAGACTTGACAATATTGTATATAGAATGGGTTTCGCTACAACTAGGGCAAATGCTAGACAACTCACATCGCACGGATTGGTGCAAGTAGACGGCAAAAAAGTTAATATACCATCATTTCAAGTAAAAATAGGGCAAACTATTGAGATAAAAGAAAAACACAAATCAAACACTCAAGTAGTCCGTGCTTTAGAGCTTACAAATCAAACCGGCATAGTTGATTGGGTAGAGGTTGATATCGTAAAAGTATCAGGAAAACTATCAAGGGTGCCACAAAGAGAAGAGATAAAGATACCAGTAGAAGAGAGACTAATAGTAGAGCTATACTCAAAATAAAAGGAAACATAATGAGCAAAAATAGATACTCACTTATGACCGCAGAACATGTGGAAGTAGAAGAGTTAGATACAAATAAAGCTAAGATATCTGTGTATCCATTTGAAACAGGACATGCGATAACATTGGCACACCCTCTTAGGCGACTACTTATGAGTAGTTCGGTCGGTTTTGCACCAATTGCTGTGAAGATAGAAAATATAGCACATGAATTTGATTCACTAAAAGGTATGGTAGAAGATGCTGCCTTATTTATACTTAACCTGAAAGCACTTAGATTTAAAATCAAAGATGAAACTTGCGATGAGATAACAGTGGATTATAACTTCAATAAAGCTATGTCAATAATAGGCGATGATTTAAATACAAACGATATAGAGATAGTCAATGGCGATATGCCACTCGCAACGATAAATGATAAATGCGACCTAAACTTCACATTGATTATTCAAAAAGGTATAGCATATACTCCAAGTGAAGATACAAGAGATATGACATCAGAAGAGTTTATACCTCTCGATGCTTTTTTCACACCTGTGCAAAATGTGGTATATGATATACAAAAAGTTTTAGTAGATGACAATCCAAATTTTGAGAAGATAATTTTCACCATAAAAACAGACGGACAAATAACACCTATAGATGCTATGAAAAAGGCAGTAAACACTATGAATCAACAGATGTCTGTTTTCAATAAAATTTTTCATCTTGACAAGATCACATCTACTCAAAATAGCAACGGAGTAGAAATAGACACAAAGGTTTTTATGCAAAACATAAGTGAGCTTGAATTAAGTGCAAGAAGCTACAACTCGCTAAAAAGAGCGGGATTGAAGTATGTAGGACAAATAGTGCTCATGAGCGAAGTTGAAGTTGAAAATATCAATAATCTTGGCAAAAAATCACTCGAAGAGTTGTCAGACAAGATGAAAGATATAGGTTATCCTATCGATGAAACATTGGACGAACTAATAGCAGCAACTTTAAAAAAATATATCAATGAAACGATACATAAAAAAGGATAAATATGAGACATAAGCACGGATACAGAAAATTAAGTAGAACAACTTCGCACAGAAAAGCGATGCTTGAAAATATGACAGTATCACTTATAACACATGAAAAAATAGAAACCACAGTTCCAAAAGCAAAAGAGCTTAAACGATATGTAGAAAGGTTGGTCACAAAAGCAAGAGTAGGTGGCCCAAATGCACACAGACAAATATTTATGAGGCTTCAGTGTAAACAAAGCACAAAAAAACTCATAAATGAAATAGCCACAAACTATAAAGAGACACCGGGTGGCTACACGAAGATTGTAAGGACAAGAATACGAAGAGGCGATGCCACACAAATGGCAAATATATCTTTTGTGACAAAAGATTAGATATAAACTACAAAATACTCCGCTTTAAATAAGCCGGGCATTTTTTCTCTATAGTTTGACAATAATTGTTTTTTGATAAATTTAGTTTATTTAGTCATACAAAAATAAAATTGATTAAAAAGTGATTGTATTTGATATTTATTTTGCAAGTGTGTTAGCTCTTGCTACTTGTTATGCCTTCTGTGTTGCGATAAGAACGCATTTTGACGGTGGTTTTCATCTCCCAGCTACGAGGCCCAAGGCATTGTTGAGAAGCAAGCAGTATGCCTACAATTTAAAACTTTTGCCTTATTATTTATTTGATACACACTTAAAAGCACGAAAAATCGCAACTTTTTATTTGTCGTTATTTGTATGTTGTGTCATACAAATCTATCATGATCAAATATAAATTTTATCTTTACGGTATCCCCTTTGCATAGACTACCTCTAATCTTTTTAGGAATAGCAATCATCGATTGACCATCTTTTTGGGTCCAAATTGAAGTATTCCAACTATTATTGTCTATTGTTGCTACAATTGGTGTTCTTCCAAAAGGATGCACCGCTTCAATTTTTAGACTACTTGGCAACGGCGCAAACACCCAACCATTAGGTTGTATTAAAACTGATTTGAACTTATAACTTTTTTGTATTGTATTACACAATTATTAAGCACTACTTGTAAAGTATGTATAAAACCTTCAAGGTTCAAATTTTAGTATTTCTATTTCGAATTTTTAAATATAAACTGATTGTTTGTCAAATTTAATTGTCAAAAAACAATAAAAAATTGCTCGATATTTTTGTCTATTTGAACGACCCATTTTTTCGCATACCTCTTGAATAGCTTCGTTTAATGTATCGTCATCTTTATCTAACTTTAGTTTTTTCTTTAAAAATGATTCTCTGACTGTTTTTAACTCGGCATCACTTGTGCAAGCAATAGTTTCAGCATCTTTGTTGTATATTGATGGCCCCAAACCCTTAGCTACACAAGACAACAACTCCGTATCGCAATTTAATTTCATCTGTTTTAAACTTGAGTTATAAAGTTCAAGTTTTTCTTCAAATTTACTCATATTTCTCTCCTTATTTTTAGATTTTATTGTTATTTATTTTTTCATTTTTTCTTTTCATTTTTTAGCTGCTTTTTCTTTTTTTTCTTTTAGTTTTTTCTTCGCTTTATCTTTCTTCGCTTTTTCTTTTTTAGCTGACTTTTCTTTTTTTTCTTTTAGTTTTTTCTTTGCCTTTTCTTTTTTTTCTTTTAGTTTTTTCTTTGCCTTTTCTTTTTTTTCTTTTAGTTTTTTCTTTGCTTTTTCTTTTTTATTTTTCTGTTTTTTTTCTGCTCTGTCTTTTTTATCCTTGAGCTTTTTTTCTGCTTTATCTTTTTTGATTTTAGATAGATTAGTATTATCTCTCTTGTATGTCCGCTTTTTATTCGCATTTACTTTTTTTCTGCTTTTATTTCTTACATCATTTTCAACATTTGATACAATTTGAGTGTCAATTCCTTTGATATTTTTTAGATCGTTGGCATCTTTGATTTTGTGCGTTTTTCTATATTGTATTATAGCCGCAGCTCTTTTAACTCCAATTCCTTTGATACTCATCAACTCTGCTTCACTAGCAGTTTGCAAATTCAAAGCACCAAACGCATATGTCACCAACAATACAAATATAAATAATAATTTTTTCATTTTAACTCCTTAAAAAAACTTTTTTGCTAAATTGAAAGCACCGCCGAGACCACCAATACTATCCAAAATACTACCACCACTACTTATATTGTCAATAATATCTGGCACAACTTCAGCCAATAGGTTTGTAGCCTCATCTTGATCTATATTTAATCTATCTGCGAAATTACTTACTTGTTCGTTTTTAAACAAAGATGCCACTGTTTCAGGCTCGATAGCCACATTGTCACCATCGCCAAGCCAAGAACCAACGATATCTTGAAGTCCGTCTGCTTGACTAAATTTTGAAACAACCTCCCCTATATCAAAATCACCGCTTGAGTTTGAAAACAGACTTTCAATTCCACTAACTATTTGGCTATCTTCGACACTATTTGATATTTTATTTATTATAATATCTTTTGCTATAGTTAAAAAATCCATACTATATTCTCCTTTTTTATATTTGACAGATTATAGCATAACTATCTTAAACTATATCAAAAAATGAAACACTTCCAGACAAAAGTGCACTTTTTGCGATTTTAAATTCGATAAACTTTAGAGCCTGCATTTATTTACTAAATACTGTGAATATCCTCAAGCCTATTTATCAAACTCAAATTTATCTATATTGACACCAGAACTACAGTCATCGACACAATTTTTTGGAACATATTGACACTGCTTTAGAATTTTATTTTCATCAAAAGATAAATATATATGGTTGTTTTTTTATCTTTGTTTCGTAGTATAGAACGACACTTTTTATAAAGTTGCTCCATCGTTTGTGGTGGTGCACCATCTTTATGACTACCTACAGATATTGGCGTTTTTTCAATCCATTTGGTGGTAGTTTGCCTATCTTTGCATGTGTTTTGTCGTTTATGTATAAAATTAGTGAAAATCGGTTTGTGTTGTTGGGATATTATATTATCAACTAAACCGACAGGTTATCTTTATTCTTCTAATCGCTGTAACAAACTTCGTTCAACTTTAAACAATATAGATTTATTCATATAAAGATTATAAACAACAGTCCCCATAAATCTACTATTTTCATAGGTTAAAATTACACCACTTTTGTAGTCCGTTCGGTGGTGCGGTTCGCCAAGTAAATTAATACAATCTTTTTCAGACATTCCCAGCTTTAAATTATAAATTTGTTCGCTTGATATTGTTCCAATTTGAGATAGATAGATAAATGGATATGCAAGGATAACAGGAGTAATCCAACTGTTGCTTGTGTCACTCTTTATCCAATTCTTTCTTGTATCATCAAAATTGATTTTATTGCCAGCTACAAGTTTGTTCCAAGGATTTGATTCATTTTCATTTAAAAAGCTATTTGTTAGAATATTGTTTCTACCTAATAGATATAATTCATAGTATTTTTTGTTGTTAATAGGATATACCACATGTTTAAATTCTTGATTATTTAGGAGTGATATTTTTCGAATATAATAATCTTTTCCTAAATTTTCTATTACTTCATTAAACTCCATTCCATGCTCAATATTTTTAAGATTATTGGGATGAAAACTACTGCATCCAACCAAAAAAAAGCTGAGCAGAATTGAGAAAACAAATTGAATCTGTATTTTCATATTTTCCTTTTAGATAACAAGACGCAGAACCAGTTTGATGTTAGCTGGCCGTTGCCATCTCTCCAACGGCGAGATGGCAACGGCTAAGGTGAGGAACGATGGCGATATTACGGCTTGACTATTCAATCTTTTAAATATCTTAATGCGACACTTAAAAGCTTGATATTTCCGCAGTTTAGCCTTGTTCCTCTCCTAGTATTTGTTATATTTTTATTTAAATATTAAATCAATTTCTTTTCTATCATAATCTAAAATCCATTCATTATACTTAGTATATAAATCAACTAATTCTTTTTTATCTGAAGCAATAATATCCATTCCCCTATCGTCATATAAATGAATAATAATATTTTTTGTTTTATTAATAAAATAACATTCTCCTCTTAATCTACGACCTCTGCTTCCAAAATCAGTATTAATTTGAGCATTCAATATATTTTTATAGTTGATATCTTTTGTTTGCAATTCAATTTGAACTCTTTTCCAGCAGTAAGATTTAGGAACTGGGCCATCACTATCATCGTAGTAAACATTTCTCTCGTCTGTATAGATAATTTTTTTATTTTTTATATCTTTTATTTGCTCAAACAAGTAAAGCTTTTTCTTAATTTTTTGCTTACCCTTTGAGAACATTTGATATAAAACAATTATTTCATCTCCATTTTGAAATGCTGATTCAAAAATATTTTTTGCTCTTAAATATGCTTCTATAAAGTATTTCTCATTTATTATTGTTTTATCAGAATCTTTCCAAAGAGGAATTTTAGTTGAGCCTATTTCAAAACGTATTCCTATCGGCCAAGTATAAAAAAGTGGACTTTGAATAGATAAATTGGGAAAAGTTTTTGATAGATAATCTTCCATTGTTACTCCTTAATATAACGGCTGAAGTGAACTACAAGTAACCATTATGAAAATTCAAAATTTAATTAAAATAACTTTTATAATTTAAACTTTGAACCACTTTTAAGCCGATGGGCTACTTGTTAGTTCCTCTGATTTGTTATCATTTCTTCAACTTATTATATTTATGTTAAAACTTTGATTTATTAAATATATATTTAGAGTTTTGTATTTCTACATTTGGTGGAATATTTCCATATTCAATAAATTTATCATGCCCTTCTTTTAAATTTTTCCAAAATTCAATCCAATCTGAATTTTCATATTTTTTCATATTTTCTCTAGTCATTCTAAAAGGGAAGATATGCACTCTAAAGTATGGCTGTCCATATTGTAATGCTGTTTGAACTAGTGTATAAATCTCTTCAATAAAAGGATTTGTCATAGCATAGCAACCAATTGACACACACTCGCCATGTATCATTAAAGCACTTCCGGTATATCCCTTTTCTCGTTCATACCTATTTGGATATCCTATATTAAAAGATAAATGATAACTACTATACGGATTTAAATTATTGCTTTTTACAAAGTAAAATCCTTCTGGAGACTGCATATCTCCTTTTTTTGTTTTTGGTCCTAATTTTCCAGAATAATTACAAATCTTATACGATTTAAACAACCTATATTCATTTATATTTTTAATCCATAGTTCTAGTAAAGACTCTTCTTTAAATATTCTTATATATATTTTTTCTCCTAATTTTAAGCCTTTTTTCTTTAATTCTTTTGAAATTTTTGGTAATATTTTATTTGTTACATTTTTTGATAAGCGACTTTCAGGTGAAGTGTTTGCCGCCTCAACAAATTGTGCAAGAATCAAAATACATATTATAGTAGATATTAAACTTTTTATTTTATTCATTGTTTTCCTTTTTTTCTATATTTTAGATATACCTATCGTCTATCTGTATCGTTTTCCGCTTGTTTTGTTGTTTTATGTTATTTTTTACACTACTGTATCTGTATTTATTTACCCAATAGTTATAGTGTCCCCATTCCATAAAACCGATTTGAAACAATTTTTTATTCCAACCATCTAAGCTACCTTTCGTAGTAAACTTTTCGCATTATAACATTGTTTTCTTAAGCCTCTATAAAAAACTT
>Ga0164315_10000434_pt1 | contig 28915 bp, 25 predicted proteins | sample GuaBasSedimGuay6_FD_113737 | JGI IMG/M metagenome (GOLD analysis project Ga0164315, IMG submission 113737) | Subseafloor sediment microbial communities from Guaymas Basin, Gulf of California, Mexico - Guay6, Core 4569-2, 0-3 cm | ecosystem: Environmental > Aquatic > Marine > Hydrothermal vents... | reverse complement strand
CTTAAACACCGACTTGTCTATGGCTATTATCCAGAAGTTGCCACGCAAACAGATATTAATGATGCGCAAGAATCACTCAAATTATTAGCAGAAAGCTACCTGTACAAAGATATATTAAGCTTTGAAGGGCTAAAAAAGCCCCAACTACTTGATAAACTGCTCAGAGCACTCGCCCTACAAATAGGCTCAGAAGTCTCATATCAAGAGCTTGCGCGATTAACGGGGTCAAATAGTCATACCGTCGAAAAATACATCGATATTCTAGAAAAAGCCTTCATCATTTTCCGCCTACCGTCCTATAGCAAGAATGTTAGAAACGAGCTTAAAAAGAGTAAAAAAATCTACTTCTGTGACAATGGCATACGCAATGCCATCTTAGGCAACTACACCGCAACTGAATCTCGAACCGACACCGGCGCACTATGGAAAAACTTCCTCATCAGTGAGCGCAGAAAACAACTCGCCTACCAACAAGACCGCACCACCCAAGCCTACTTCTGGCGAACCCAGCAACAGCAAGAAATAGACTACCTAGAAGAAAGCCACGACACACTCCAGGCATGGGAAATTAAGTGGAACCCCAAAGCAAAAAACCGCTTCCCCAGCACCTTTTTAAAAGCCTACCCCCACAGCAGTACAGAATTTATTAACCCAGAACATTTTGAAACCTTTGTTGGATTGACTGACCTATTATGAGTGAGTTGAGATGGAAAATAACTTGGAGAAACAGATGGATTTACGAGCAGGCTTAAGTAAAGTTATACAGGAATGGCCAAATGAAACAAAAAAACCATTCAGCGACAACCCATTGGCTAAATTCATCCGTTCAGAGCTAACAAATATTATTGGGGATCTCACAAGCCAATATTATCCCTATAAAATCAAAGCCAGTGCTGGCGCTGGGAACTGGGCTAATATTGCGTGGCTCGCAATACTCGATAAAAAAGTCACGACATCTACTCAAGAAGGTATAAACCTAGTTTACCTATTTTGCTCTGATGGCAGCGGTGTTTACTTATCACTTAACCAAGGAACCACAGGGCCAATAAAAAGACTCGGTGCAGTCGAAGCAAAAAAACGAGAGAAACAGATAGCAAAGCTTATTCTTGGTAAAGTTGAGCGTCTAGTTAATTGGAGTTCAAAACCTTTAAATTTGCACGCAAATACTGATTTGGGCATGTCATACGAAAAATCAAATATTGCAGCAAAATTCTACCCCGCCAACGCTCTTCCTTCTAATGAGGCTCTAACCCGTGACTTAAAGGAAATGGTCTCAATTTATAAAGAGGTTGTTGAAATATGGCCTTCAATAAACTCAGCAGAACCACCTTTAATGCCCACTCAAAAAGAACGCCTCAATTTATCGGCTCTACGTCATAGCATGAGTGAAAGCGGACTCATCTTCCCACCCCAACTACCACTTCGCTTCACCGCTGCCCTTCAAACCAAACCCTTCGTAATCCTAACCGGCCTCTCTGGCTCGGGAAAGACCAAGCTGGCCGAGGCTTTTTCCTTATGGATTTGTGAATCTTCTCAACAATATTGCATGGTTGCGGTGGGGGCAGATTGGACTAATAGGGAGCCTTTATTGGGGTTTCCTAATGCACTTGATGAAGGGGGGTACATTAAGCCTGATTCGGGGGTTCTTGACCTTATTCTGCGCGCAGCAGATGATTCTGATAAGCCCTATTTTTTGATTCTAGATGAGATGAATATGTCTCATGTGGAGCGTTATTTTGCTGATTTTTTATCGGCCATGGAGTCTAGCGACAGCCGTATAACACTCCACCCTGAGGGGGGGCAGTGGAATGAGTGTGATGTACCTGCAACACTTTCATTGCCTAAGAATCTTTTTGTAATTGGTACCGTCAATATTGATGAAACAACCTATATGTTTAGCCCCAAGGTGCTTGATCGCGCCAATGTGATTGAGTTTAGGGTCTCTGAGAGTGAAATGTTGGGCTATTTTGATAACCCTAAGCCGATTGATATGGAGCGGCTTCGAGGGCAAGGCGCCTCAATGGCAGAAAGTTTTGTATCGGCTGCCAATAACAACGAACAGATTGCCGAGAAGCTAGGTGAAACCCTGATGCCATTTTTCAATAATTTACAGGGTGTTGGTGCTGAATTTGGTTATCGCACCGCCTCTGAAATGAGCCGTTTTGTAGCTATATGCACTGAGCTTTCTGATTCTACAATGGAGCTTAATCAGGTCGTTGATGCAGCGATTATGCAAAAATTACTGCCTAAATTGCATGGTTCTCGGAATAAAATTGAGAAGGTATTACAGGCACTCGGCAGCTTGTGCCTAAAAGATTCAACTCAACAACCTTTTCAACTCAATAGTGAGGGAGCAGCGAAACACTCCGTTAAGTATCTTCTCTCTTATGAAAAACTGCACCGAATGCACCAAAGAGTGCTTGCGGATGGCTTTACCAGCTTTGCCGAGGCTTAACCGGTGCAAAACCCTCATAGCAAAGAGAAGGTTTCTCTTGCGCTAAATCAGGAGGGCGTTCTGACGCTTTTTTCAGAGTGTGAGATTAAGAAAAACAGCCTGCTTAAATTAACCGATGAGTCTGCAACTGAAGAGGGTGAAGAGCCTATTCAACTGTTAGAGGGTTGCGGGTATGAATACGAACTTCCTAAAGGCTACTGGCTTAAGCCTCTTGGTGGCATTGTTCAGGTTTCACGAAGAGATAGCCGCTATGGGCGAATTACACCCAATATTTATGTGGGACGCTTAGCACTCACAGTTGAACATGAGCAGGAAAAAAGCATTGAACTTGCGGTAGAGGTTCGCTCTATTAAGGCGGATTACCGCAGTGAGTACCGTAAAATGCTGGAGGATATTACGACTGAATGTACAGAGTTGCTAATGCAGCACTCTTCTGCTGTTACTCAAAAGTTTTCTGTTGATTATGAAGGCGAGTCTGCCAGCTTGTACCAGCGATTTGCCTTTGTTCAGTCAATTGTTGCTTCAGATACCTTCCGTAATGCTGTTCACCGCATCACCTCTATGCCGGCAACCGCTTGGAGTGAGCAGCTTAATGAGATAGATATTCGCCGTGCGCGCCGAATTGGCTCACAACAAATTCGGCAGATTGCCTCCCGCTCAAACCGAACCAAGCTTTCTTCACGCCATCCACTCGCCTCAACCATTGGCTCTATTCCTTCTCGGTTATCCAACACCATTAAGGTGGACAGTGTTGATACACCTGAAAATCGCTTTGTAAAACATGTTCTAAAAGAGTTTGAGCGCTTTTGTGGTGCTATCTGCCAACAGATTGAAGGAGGTCAACCCGACACCTCAAAACGGCCACAAATTTACTATGATGCAAAATCCCTTGAGGCACGCTTTTCTGAATACTTAAACCACCCTGTTTTCCAAGAGCTAAACCCACCTCATTCATTGCCACTCAACAGCCCAGTACTGCAACGAAAGTCTGGCTACCGTGAGGTTCTGCGCGTTTGGTTAATGTACGAGTTGGCTGCAAAGCTGGTTTGGAGTGGTTTAGATGAGTCCTACCCTATTGGTAAGCGCGATGTGGCCACGCTCTATGAGTATTGGCTGTTTTTTAAGCTGCTGCGGCTAGTCGAGACTATTTTTAGTATTGAGCCAAAAGAGACCAAAGCACTTATTAAAGAGACCTCTGACGGACTTGGGCTACAGTTGCTTGCGGGGCAACATACAGCAATAAAAGGCGATTATATTTACCAAGGACGAGAGCTCACGGTTCAATTTAACTATAACCGCACGTTTAGCCCATCTGATTACCCAAAATCGGGAAGCTGGACACAACAAATGCGCCCTGATTACACCCTCTCTTTATGGCCTAAAGCCTTCTCCGAAACAGAGGCCGAGGAGCAAGAGCTTATTGTTCACGTTCATTTTGATGCCAAGTATAAAGTTGAAGGGCTGGAATATCTGACCTCAAGTGATGATGGGCTCAATGATCATGAGCGCATGAGTATTTTGAATGCCGAAAAAAGCAACCAGAAGAGAGGTGATTACAAACGCGCTGATCTGTTAAAAATGCATGCTTATAAAGATGCAATTCGCCGAACCGTGGGTGCCTATCTGCTTTACCCCGGCACAGCAGATTATCAGCGCCGTGGCTTCCATGAAGTTATTCCTGGTTTAGGCGCCTTTCCAGTTTCCCCTTCTGAAAATAGTTCGGGCATTGAGGCGGTGGGGGACTTTATTCGAGAAGTGGCCGAGCACTTTAGCAATAGAGCCTCTCAGCGTGAACAATTAACCTATCACCAATATGCGATTCATAAAAAAGTAAAAGTAACGAAGGTGCATGAAATTATGCCTGAGTACTTAACATCAACGACTAAAATTCGCCCACAACCCCCCTCTGAGTCCGCTGTTTTAATCGGCTTTTACAATAGCGATCAAGAGGCATGGATTAAAGATAAAGGCTTATATAATATCCGCCTCGACTCAAAAGGACTCAAGCTATTTGGTGTTAAAGAGGCCGGGGCAAAATACCTATTACTACGAGGGAAGGGGCAGTTTGAGAGTGGTGACATTTGGCAAATAACGAGTAAAGCGCCAGAACTTGTTAGTCAATCTGATTTGAGGGGCAAAGGTTATCCCCGAGATCCAAGCTGTGACTATTACCTGCTTTATCACATCTACCCCGTTGACCCAGCTGTTTTTGGTCATCAGAAATGGGATATAAGGAAACTCTCTGGCTATTCCATAGGTCGCGCTAACACTGGGCGGCCTTTTGCGGTAACGTTAAGTGAACTCTCCGCTGCGGTGGCTTTATAATTACCTTTTTCAACGAACTATTCAAAAACTAAATTTATGGAATTTCTCTCTGAATACGGCCTTTTCCTACTCAAGGCACTCACCATCATCGCGGTTCCTTTGCTGGGACTTGCCATTGCTTCGATTCTGATTAAGGCAAAGTCACATCACGAGAACCATCTTGAGGTTAAAAGCCTCAATGAAAAGCTGCAGCAGATGGAGCTAACCCTTAATGCCTCAGCGCTGCCCAAGAAGGCATTCAAAGAGGCATTAAAACTGTTTAAGAAAGAATACAAAGCCGAAGCGAAAAAAGAGTCGTGTGATAAAAAGCGGCTATTTGTGCTCAATTTTAAGGGTGATGTCCGCGCCAGTGCCGTTGAATCGCTCCGTGAGGAGGTAACTGCAATTTTGCTCATCGCTACAACAGATGATGAAATATTAGTCAAAATCGAAAGTGGCGGTGGAATTGTTCATGACTACGGTCTTGCCGCCTCACAACTCCAACGTGTTCGTGATCGGGGTATTCCTCTAACAATCTCGGTAGATCGAATTGCCGCCAGTGGTGGCTACATGATGGCTTGTGTTGCCGATAAAATCATTGCTGCACCATTTGCCATTCTCGGCTCTATCGGTGTGATTGGTCAGTTGCCAAACTTTAATCGCCTACTCAAAAATCACGACATTGATTTTGAAATGCACACCGCGGGCGAATACAAGCGGACACTCACCATGTTTGGTGAAAACAACGAAAAAGCACGCGAAAAATTTCAAGCCGAAATCCAGGAAACCCATCTACTGTTTAAAGATTTTATTAAGCAAAACCGTGAACAACTAGATCTTGATAAAGTTGCTACAGGAGAGCACTGGTACGGTATTCAGGCGCTTGAACTCAATCTTGCTGACGAACTGACCACCAGCGATGACTATCTCAGCCGTGCCTACCAGGAAGCCGCCGTTTTTGAAGTCTCTTGGGAGCGCAAAAAGTCGACTTTTGAGAAACTCTTTTCAAAAGGGGTTCGTGCTTTCTCCAGAAGCCAGGAAGAGCAGGCCTTAACCCACCCAGGTGAACGAACCTATTTTTAGCCGGTCGAACGGATGCTGGGGTGTCGTGCGGTAAAATTTAAGGCATATCGCGCATTTATCCTAAAAAAGAGGGATACTTGCTGGTTCTACCTTCTTATCCAATGTACTTTTTAGATTTATCCATTTAGGAGTTCAATTTATGAAGAAAATAGTTTCTCTCGCAGCTGCCTTACTTATTGCATCGCCCTTTTCTGCAATGGCGCACTCAGATGAATACCTCGATTCTCATCCGTCAATGTCTCTTCATGGTGGTCAGACTCATATGACAGGCCCTTATCATATCGAGATTGTGACAACTGGCGAGGATGAAATCACCGTATATTTGACCGATCATGGTGGCAATCCGATTGATGTTGAAATTTCACACGGCTCGGCAATCATCATCAATGCAGATAAAAGCAGAACAACAGTCAAGCTAGCACCTGCCGGAGAGAACTTCCTAAAAGGCTCTGGAGACTTTAAACTTGATGAGACAACCCATGTTTGGGTTTCTGTAAAATTCCCTGATGAACCCGCATGGCGCTCAAAATTTACTCCATTAGCACCTAGAAAGGTGGCTGCCGATGATCCATCTGTTACAGATCAAGCGGCACCAGCTGTTCACGACCACTCTGCCCACCAGCATTAAGGGTAGCGCTGCTCCTTGTACTCAGGGGATATAGAACTCTACTTTAGGTAGTCTCTGATTAACTGTAGGTTTAGTTTGATTTTGCGTCTCAAAATAGGTCTAAATTGACCTTGAGCAATTATCTAAACCAAACATAGGGGTATCCTCCGGAAATGCTATCAAGCGGAACAGCTCAACAACCGGCTGTTCCGCTATCATTAAAATTAAAGGTCTATTTCGTATGCGCCATACAACTAATCGACATCTATGGGCGCGGCTATTTGCCTCGCTCCTCTTTCTTTTTTCTTCTGCCGGCGTAATGGCCCATGCTCAATATGAGCGCTCTGACCCCGGTCGCCGTTCCATTGTCACTCGCCCACCGGAAGTGATTAAAATCTGGTTTAGTGAACAACTAGAACCCGCCTACTCAACCATTGTGATTAAAGACAAAGTAGGTGAGAAAGTTACCGAAGAGGCAGCAACTGTAGATGCTGAAGATAAAAAGCTACTGCTATTGAACCTCCCTAGGCTCGAGCCGGGAAAATACACGGTCTTTTATAAAGTCCTGTCGGTTGACGGCCATGTAGTTGATTCAAAATTCAAGTTCAAAGTAAAGCCTGCTAAAAAGACACCTTAAATGGAATACATTAGCCATGCTGTAAACTGGCTGCATGCCTGCGCTGGTTTAATTATCCTGGGGACAATGTCTGTCTGCCTTCTTTCTGGTAAAGGTGGGGGAGAATCAACCGAAAACTGGCGTCGCCAGTGCATTAAAGCTGCCCTTTTCCTCTCCATCATTCTTATTCTCGCGGGACTCGGCCTTCCTTCGTTACAGGCGGCCTTTCTAGAAGAGAATGTCAATGCAGCATTTGACCAAAAAGTCCTAGAAATCGTCCTCTTTTCAACCCGTTTTGGCACGGTCTGGATGATTCAGGAGAGCTTGGCTGTTCTCATCTTTTTAACACTGCTGCTGCACCGGCCACTCATTCAAGGCATCGGTCGCCAACGCTTCTTAATCTTGATGGTCAGCATCACCGCGTCAATGCTCCTAACTGGATCATTTAAAAGCCATGCTGCCTCACTTGAACCGATGTGGCCCGGCCTGCTCGGCAACAGCCTGCATGTTATTGCTGCCGGCACTTGGTTAGGCGGCCTACCAGCGCTGTTCTTTTTACTCCGCTCCTCACGCAACCAAACAGAACAACCCGAGGCTGCCGTTATTGGCCGCACGCTAAAACGCTTCTCAATTATGGCAACCATAATGGTTGGCGTGATCTTACTAAGTGGCATTGTGATTGGTTACCTACAAGTCGATCGTTGGGGTGAGCTATTCTCAACCCCTTACGGCAACTACCTGATTACCAAAATTGCCCTATTTTTAATGATGCTTTCAGTGGCTGCCGTTATTCGCTTCCGCTACATGCCGCAGTTTGGCAATCAGGCCTCCACGGCAATCAACTTCGCCATCTCAAAATGGGTAGCCTTTGAGACAACCACTGGCATCGTGTTACTCGCTGTTGCCAGCGTACTTAAAGAGACCACACCCGCATCACATGAAGAGGTCATTATCTGGCCTTTCGCCACTCGCTTCTCCATCGAAGCCACGTGGGAAGAAAGCTCCGATATACGGATGCAGGTAAACATCGGCATCGCACTGATTGTCGCCGCCATCGCCTTAACCACTTTTCTTATTCGCAAAGGTGGCAGCATCAAGCAAGCCATTATTGCCGGCACAGTATTAGCACTCATCGGCTTAGGTGTTGGGCTCCCGCCGCTCGGTGTTGAGGCTTACCCTGACACTTACAAAAACTCAACGGTTCCTTATATCGCCGTCTCTATCAGCAATGGCGAAGATTTATTTCGTGAGAATTGCATCGCCTGTCATGGTGAAGGTGGACGGGGTGATGGCCCCCTCGCTGAATCACTCTCCGAACCACCTGCCAACCTCAGTGAGCCCCACACTGCCCTTCATACTGTGGGCGATATGTTCTGGTGGCTGACGCACGGTCTTGGTGAAGGCAAACCCATGCCCTCATTCGCCGCGACACTCGATGAAGATGAACTATGGGACCTGATTAACTACCTACGCGCCTTTTCAGAAGGGTTTACCGGACGGTTATTACAACCCCATATCGCCCCCGAACTCCCCTTTCTGGGCGCTCCTGACTTTTACTACTCCACCGCCTCAAAAAGTGGCAACCTGAAAGATCTCAGAGAAAAAAAAGCGGTACTTCTCAGCTTCTTCTCATGGCCAGAAGGGAAAGCCCGTTTAGACGCCCTAAAAGCAGAGCATGACAAACTCACAGGCAATGATGCCATCGTCATGGCTATCGCAATGAGAGGCGGTGATGAAATGCCCGAAGCGGTGATCGAGCAGTACCCTTTTCTGATTATCACCGAAGAGACACGCCCCATCACCCGCACCTACGCCCAGTTCCGCCGCACCTTTAAACATACCGGTGATGTAGATGATAAAGACCTACCGATGCATATTGGCTTTACCGTAGACCGCTTCGGCTACCTGCGCTCTCGTTGGATTCCTGAGCAACAGCCAGGCATATGGGATGATATTTCGTTCCTAGCAGGGCAATTTGCCGCATTGGCGAAGGAGGATGAGATATTGCCACCACCGGATGAGCATGTGCATTGATGGGCTAAACTCCATCAACAATGGCTAGCGTATATGAAAAGTGCCCGAAATGTGATGGGCAAAACCATATTAACGACATGCATAGATTCTGCTCACAGCTTCCTTCCATCAAAAAGAGACCGTCAACTAAATGGCCGTAGATGCGGTGCTTTTGCTTCACAAAAGCACCAAGAATGAAAGGAAGCACTGTTTCTCACTGTGCATTAGGATATTTAACGTTGTCCACATGCAAAACAAATCTACTTAGCTACGACATTTCAAACAGGCATAACTCCCAAAGAGCCCATTTAACCATATGATTTTTAATGATTTTCGGAAGGCAAAGCAAAAGAGCCGAAACTGGAGGAAATCCAATAAAATTATTGTAGCAACGCAAGGGGTGTTTGATATTCTCCATTTTGCGCACATCAACTACTTAGCGATCGCCGCGAAACAAGGGCAAAAGCTTATTGTCGCAATGGATAGCGATAAGCGAGTACGAATACGCAAAGGACCTGATAGACCAATTCAACGCTGGGCAATACGGTCTGCTCAATTAGATGCACTGGGTTTTATCGATGCAATTTTTCCAAAGCGTCATTTCGTCAGTAACATGTTTTATGCGATAAATATTAAACCTCATGTGTTGGTTATTTCAGTGGACTCATTGTTTGATGACACCGACATTCGAGCCTTAACTTCACGTGGAGTTTTTGTTATTTGTCTCCCACGAGATCCAAATATTTCAACGACGCAATTGATTTATGAATCCAAAAAGCGCAACAAAACCTTGCAACAGATTCGATCACTATCACGCCGACCCCATCGGAAACACCGCTAGCTTCTTTAGTGGGAGTCATATCTGCTAATTGGATGCGGTTTACAAAAAATAATCGCAACGTTCATAACGTTACCAGAGGAAACCCAGAAAACCGTGACCGTGAATCGGGACTGAGCCACTTCCGTCCTTATTAACTGCAAATGTTGCTGATTATATTTTCTCAAAAATCTGAAAACTCCGGCCAAACGAAACCCAAAAACTTAGCTCTTCTTATTTAACAGACGTGAATTCAACTCCGAAGTGCAACTCCCTTAATTGGAAGAGGGCAAGTTACTTTAACCACCCAGCAATTAGCTATGCAGCATGAATGTATTTGCCCACCGGGTTAATAGCGACACCACCATTTTGGATACTTCAGGTCGCAGACAACCGCTCATACCAAAACAGGAAGCGAGAGCTTAAAAATCAACCTCTTCTGGCACATGAATGCGTGATGTTGCTGCCCGACCAACACGACGTATACCCAGAACAAATGCTGCAATACGCATATCGATATTTTCTTTCTCCGCTACATCACGAACTGCTGCGTAAGCCTCGCGCATTCTGTGCGTAAGCTCTTCATCAACACGGTCTTTTTTCCAACGGAATTGCTGGATGTTCTGCGCCCATTCAAAATAGCTCACAGTAACACCACCAGCGTTAGCCAAAATATCCGGCACAACTAATACACCACGTTTTACCAGAGCTTCATGTGCGGCAGGTGTAGTCGGGCCATTTGCGCCTTCGATGATGATGTCGGCCTTGACCTCGCTCACATTATTTTCGGTGATCGCATTTTCCAGTGCGGCAGGAATAAGCACATCTGCATTCCATGTAATAATTTCCGTGTTATCAAATGCGACACCACCCGGAAAACCTTTCACGGTTCGATGTTCTGCCACCCATGAGATCAGGGAATCAATATCAAGACCATCATCATTGCTGACACCACCAAGGTGATCCGCTACCGCAATAATATTAGCGCCCTGTTCATCAATAAGACGGGCTGCGTTAGAACCGACATTACCGAAACCCTGTACTGCAACCCGGATATCATTCCACGATTTTCCACGACTTTTAAGTGCTTCATCTAGTACAATCATAATGCCACGGCCGGTCGCTTCATCGCGACCCTCCGATCCAAACAGATCCAGTGGTTTACCCGTTACTACACCGGGTGAAAACCCTTCATATTTAGAATACTCATCCATAATCCAGCCCATAACTTTGGCGTTAGTATTAACATCAGGCGCAGGAATATCGATTGTCGGGCCGATAATTTCTTTCATCTGTTCAACAAAACGTCTGGTTAACTTATTGAGCTCATTGTCACTCATTGCTGACGGGTCGCAGTTAATACCACCTTTGGCTCCGCCAAAAGGAACATCAACAATGGCCGTTTTCCAGGTCATCAAATTTGCCAGTGCGGCAGCATGATCTTCATCCATCGCAGGATGATAACGCAAGCCGCCTTTCATTGGTCCACGTGCTTTATTATGTTGCACGCGGAACCCCTGATAATGCTGTAATTCTCCATCGTCATCATCAATCACAAGATCGACTTTAACGGTACGAATGGGGGTCCAGATAATTTCTCTGAGACGTTCTGACAGCTTAAGTACATCAGCTGCTTTCTGGAAATAATAATGACTATCTTCAAGCATGATATATCCTTTGTAAAATCAATAATTCAACGACGTGTGCCTACCAGAGCGCCGACTAATAGAACTCTGATTAACTATTTACAAGTCCACCACTATAAACTGTTTTGTAGTATATTTTCTCCAGCCCAAGTTTATGCTCAGCCTCTTCGCCGGTAAAGATTGTCTGGCGTGATGCACATAATGCGGCGACCAGAAAAGAAAGACAGCCCCTGCAATCAATTCCTGCTTGTCAAGAGAGCCGGTGAGTAACACCCATAGCGTCCTCATGACTTTCCAGCTCCGCTCGCGTCCGTCCTTAAACGACAATTGATGCTTCTTATTTGTGCATCTATGTTTTATACATGAGCTACACCCATCGTCTCTGCTAATTGATCAATCTGATCACATAGTTCCGAGTATTCTGGTGATTTCTCGCCCGCATAATTGAAATTCTTATATAATCCGGTTAAACGCGTGAAGTAGTCATGAATCTGAGGTTTATCTGTAAAGTGATACTCCTGATTAACCAATTGATAGACTTTGTTGAAACTAAACTTCTGCCGGTCAAGTGAGCATGAAGCGTCTACATCATCGAAGGCATCTTGTTGCACATAAACCATATCCAGAAATAGCGCTTTCTGGTATGTGGCAAAATCTTCCGTCGTTACACCTTCTTCACCAGTGACTTGCATCATTTGCAGCACCGAATCACCTTTTTCAAGCAAAGCAATCATTTCCTGAACTTTTTTAGTCCAGTCAGGATCAATTTCCTTGTTATACCAAGGTTTAAGCTGTTGAAGATAACGAGACCAGGAAATCAATGGGTCAACAGACGGATAATAACGCTTATAAGCACGCTCAGCGCTAAGCCCTAAAAAGGTTTTAACGGTACCTAATGTTGATTGAGTCACCGGCTCCTCGAAGTTCCCTCCCGCCGGAGAGACGGTGCCAATCATCGTCAGGCTACCTGTATCATTATTATTCGTATGAATAACACCGGCACGTTCATAGATCCCCCGAATAGATGAATCAAGATAGGCAGGAAACCCCTCCTCACCAGGAATCTCTTCCATTCGGCCTGAGGTTTCACGCATAGCCTGGGCCCAGCGAGATGTAGAATCTGCAATAAGCAGTACATTAAAGCCCATTTGCCGGTAGTATTCGCCCAAAGTCAGGCCGGTATTGATAGATGCTTCACGGGCTGCAACCGGCATTGATGACGTGTTGCAAATAATAATGGTGCGGTCCATCAACGCGCCACCGGTTGAAGCGTCTTTCATTTGTGGAAATTCAGTAATAGTTTCTACAACTTCACCAGCACGTTCACCACACGCGACAATAATAACGATATCAACTGAGGAGTATCTGGAAATCAGGTTCTGTAAAACTGTTTTCCCTGCGCCAAACGGGCCGGGTATACAAGCCGTGCCACCACGGGCGATAGGGAAAAAAGTATCAATCAAACGCATGGTGGTTATCATGGGTTCATGAGGATAAAGCCGTTCCACGATGCGGCGGTCGATCATTTCTTGTGGTATCGGGCGTCGTACCGGCCATTTTTGTACTAGCGTTAAGGGGCGCTCTTTACCTGATTCTGTACGTATCCTGGCAACCGAATCTTCAATTGTGACACTACCTTCCTGGATCCAGGTTACTTCAACTACCCCCGGCTCATCAAAAGGCACCATAATTTTATGAGTATAACGCCCCTCCTGAACGGTTCCGATGGCTGATCCGGCCTGCAAGCGATCGCCCGTTCTTACAACGGGAACAAAGGACCATTTCTGCTTACGGTCAAGCGGCGGAGCCTCAACACCTCGTGGTAAAAAATAACCATATTCAGACGCCAAGCTTTCCAAAGGATTTTGTAAACCATCATATACCTGCCCCAGCAACCCCGGCCCTAGGCTCACCGACAACATTTCGTTAGATTGTTCAACCGGGTCGCCAACAGCCACTCCCGATGTATTTTCAAATACCTGGGCATCAGCCGTATTACCATTGATTCGCAATACTTCGGCTTTGAGTTTCTCCTGGCGGTTATTATCTTTAGGGGGTGGGCAGATATAGACTACTTCATTCTTCTTTAAGGCAGATAGACCATTTTCTGTCATGATCCCTTCTATCGTCACAAGGTCATCCTGAACGGCTAACACTCTGGCTGTGAACGTAATATCTTGCATCTATTTTCCTCGTATTTGAACTATCTAAACTATCTGGGGTTGATAATTTAAGAAAACATTTTGGCGTATTCGCCTAACGCTGATTCCGCCATATCATTAAAACGTTTTTCTGATTTGCCTATATTGTAGTGAGACCAGCGATCGATCACATCCCACCTAAGAACATAAACAACAACCGCTTCGAAATCGAAATAATGCATCCCGACAACACGGCCATAATAATCCCACACCCGTCCGAGCAATAACCGCTCTAGGCCGAGATAATTTTCTTCTTTCAATAAGCGCTCAGCATCGATAAGCCACGGTAACTGTTGCCCCAGCCCGAAAGCAGGTTCATTCCAGTGCGATCTGATGTGCTGCAGCCATCGTCCATAACCCCATTGTTCATTGGTTACTGGTGCATTCTTGCCCAAATGGCGCTGCCGTAATGCGGCAATGAAAGTACGTTCTTCCAATCGCCAGAGAACAATCTCCTTTATGAATTCATTTTTAATTTGAGCCTTCACCTGAATCCATCTCTTGATCATCTCAGCATCAGACGTATCAATCTGCATTTGATCCCAATGAAATAATTTTATGATAGCAGCAAGATCATTGGCATCTTTTGATTCCAGCATCTGCAGCCTTTCATCCAACTTTATCTGGGAAATTGGTGTTTGTTTGGTCGCAAACAAGTTGGGCAGATGTGGCGGAAAACTTGCAGTCAAAGTGATGTATTTATCACTCATTTTATTTCACGACACCCTCAAGCAGCGCTCTGAACCGAGGTTGTAAATGCTCTAACAAAACGGCACTGATGGCCTCGTCACTCAGATCAACTTCTACACTGCCTTCGTCCAGGTACACTTTCAGGCCGGCATTGATATTCCCTGAAGGTTGATAACTGATGCCCTCTTTGAGCAGGCTTGCCATAATAGACAAAACAAAATGAGCCATCGTACCCTCTTTTAATTCCTCAGGATTTTTACGTAAGTCATCTATATTGATAAGATCCTCAGGTAGCTCGATGCGAAGCTTGTCTTCTTTGTCTAACCCGGTCTGGTCACGAACACGCCCTACAACCTGTAGAATGAGTTTTTCCATAAAAGGTTCAGGAGCCATGACACTACCTACCAGCCTCTGGACTTCTTCATTAAACCGATTCATAACCACTTCTCTCAGTTTAAGATGGGCGTCTCTCCCTGCTAGCATCAAAGCATCATGACCCGCTACCTTCAAGGCATCTGCTTCTTTACGTGCAGTAGAAATGATCTCTTCAGCTTCCTGTCGTGCCTGCTGTTTAAGCAAAGCTGATTTTTTTCTGGCTTCAGTGATGATTTTTTCTGATTCAGCCTGACCGACACCGACACCCTCATCACGCAAACGATTGATAAGTGACTCGACCCCCATAGAAGTATGGCTGGAAGATTTGCTCTCTACTTTTTCCGACATAATAATGATCTCTCTAGTTCTGTATAGCTATTGCCTGGACCATGACAGCTAGCTGCCCGGAATTTCACCCGCAATCACCAATGCAAAAACAAAGGCAAATACTGCAAAACCCTCTACGATAGCCGCAGGCGCCAGAGAGAGACCAAAAATTTCCGGCTTGGCCTTAGCTGCACCAATTGCTGAAGCACAGGTTTTCCCCTGTTGAATCCCACTATACATTAGCGCCAAACCCGACATGATGCCGATACCAAATAAAGCACCACCATTAACCGCTGTCACTTCTCTTTGCAGGGTGAACATAATCACAATTCCGTAAATAACCTGAGATGAGGGCATCACTGACACACCGATAAAACGGCCGTACCCCCCTTCGGCTTCAAGCATTGCACCAATGGCCGCCTGGCCTGCAATAGCACAACCAAAAATACTGCCAATCGCACCCAGTGCCATGGCCCCATACATACCCATCCAGCCCAATGCTATTATAAATTCATTCATTCACTTATCTCCTTCTTTGAAAAAGTGTTGTAGGGATGCCCTTCATCAGTTAACCCCCAGTTAAAAAATTCAATTACATTAAGCCGCAAACCGTGTACAACACCGCTCATCAGGCTTAATAATATATTTAAACTATGGCCCAGCAGCAGGATAAGCAAACAGTACAGTAATCCCGGGCCTTCAACTTCTTTAGCCTGCATCGCTAGGTTATTAAATGTTATGGCTAAAGAAGAGCCGGCAAGACCCAACGCAAATAAACGCAGGTAGCTCAAGACATCGCCAAACATTTTGGTTATTCCGCTCACTCCCTGTAATCCGTCGAGTACACGCATTACCAGGTCTGTAGGCTTTTTGATTTTTCGGGCACTGCTAAACAGGAATACAGCAATAAACCCCAGTCCAATGAGCCCCTTTCCGACAGGTAAATACCAGTCTGAGGGCTGCTCAAATGAACCGTCAAACCAAACCAGCAAGCCACCACACATAATAACAATCCAGCCTAAAGGCGCCAGCCAGGTCAAATCGTCCTCTCTTAATCGCCATGCTTTGTGCGCATTGGCATACGATAAATGTAAGACGCCAATGCAAACTGATAAACGCATCATACTGTCGAAATCATTAAGCTCTAAAATTTTCAGCTTTCCAAGCAAGGATGTTTCTGCTGGTGTCACACCAAAATAGCTCCCGACCATCACACCCCAGATAAAAGAGAACGAGATCAGTGTTGTCAGAAGATTTCGCATGGCTCGCCCCGTTGAAGACTGCCCCATACGATTCCAGGCTGTAACTAACAGGACTGCAAAAAAAGCAGCATAGCCAGCATCTGACAGGATCATGGCAAAAAACAGGGAAAAGAACATAAACACAGGAACAGAAGGATCCCAATCCCAATAGGAAGGCGTTTGATAGAATTTCACCAACCCCTCTCCAGCTGACAATTGTTGTGAATTGACCATTAAGGTAGGCGGGTTATCACCGCGCTTTGGCTCTTCTATTAAAAGCGCGAGATTATATTGTTCAGTAAACTCAGATAGCTGATCAATTCCCTGTTCAGGGAACCAGCCTTGAATGGCAAATACATCATCTGTATCAAGGGTTTGTTGTTCTGCATGAATTCTCTGCACCTCATCCTCTGCACTGGCAAGGTTTTGGGTGATCAAATAGATCCAGCGAGTGAGTGATTCACGTTCGGCATGGCAATCTTCCAGCTCAAGTTCTGTTTCCTCTAAACTGGCTTTAAGTTCAGTCAGAGATAACGTGCCTATATTTGTTCGCCTTACAGGCATTGAATTTACACGAGGCTCGTCTTTTGCGACCACCACAACGTAAGCAAATCTATTATCTCTATATACTATTTCTATGGCTTGATCATCTTGCTCTGCTATTTCACCTAAAAGGCCAACGGGTACGATATAAAACCAGAGCAGATAGTCAGCCAAATCCTCTTTTTCGGGTAATTCAAAATCGCCCCACGGGCTAACTTCCTTTATTCTCGATAACAGAAAGTCTCGCTGATCCGTTATGTCACGAATATTCTGTTGAACTAAAAGCGTTTGCTCAACCATTTCGGCTATATCAAAATTTGATTTTTGCTTGATCTGCCGGCGTTTATTTGGACAGCTAGCCAAAAACTTAAGCGCTTTGTAGGTATGTTCAGGACGTTCAGGTACTTGTTTTTCTGGTTCATCCAATGGCTCTCTTAACGAAACCAAATGCAAAGCACCCAGTTCCTGTAAACCATCCAGCACCTGTTGCTTTTCCGCAATCAAGCCACAGATGCTCACTTTTTTAAGCGCCGCAATGCTCACAATTGACTCTCCCGAAGACGTTTACTTTTAGCCAGTTTTGCACTAACAACTGCTGCACACTCCAGATCTGACAGATAAATTTTAATCTTCTTAATATTATTCTGAGCTTTTGGTATCAGAACTTTATCAAATAGATTGACTCTCTGAGTGATTGTCATCACCGCGGCATTGAGAAGCTCAAGCCGCTGTTCAGCAACCTGAAGCTGAATTTGCAGGGTCAATAAATCCTTTAGTTTTGTAGCAACACCGTCCACCCATTGAGGCTTTGCAAGAAAAGAGTATGGTTTGATTTCAACGAACACTGTTTTCAAAACCGGAAGATGTGCCCCCATAATATTTTGATGTTCGAGATCCACATCTTTTACTGTGACCAATTCGCTCAGATCCACTTTATCATTGGATAGCATCGGAATCTCTTCGGCCATCGTCCGGCTGAGTTTACCAAGCTTGCTTTGCGTCATCGCCAGTGCTTGTTTTGCCTTTGCTCTCTGGCTCATAAGCTCCTGCCGCTTCAAGTCCAGTGATGGCAAAAACTGTTTATATGTTTTCAGATCGGCCCGCTGTTTACTGAGTGCTGACTTGCTAAGCTGCAACTTTGCCATGCTAGGACCCTTTCAGTTGATGCGTCAGGTGCGGGGAATACATTATTTATCCCAGCTGCGACGTTTGCTGTTTTGGAAAATATTTGTCCACCAAGGCCTGTTTCATCAACAACTCCTGCGGATCAAAACATTCTGCCAAGGTTTTCCAGCCGAGATCCAGAGCATCTTCAAGTGGCAGGGTAATATCGATATCCATAAATCGATCACGAAATAAACCTCCAAATTTAAGCAGTTTATGGTCATAGGGCGAAAGCTCAAATGCCATTGCCTGCTTTTGCTCTGCATCTTTTGCACCAGCATAAAATCGCACCATTGTATTCATGATCTGGGAATGATCTTCTCGTGTTTCAGAACCAATCACATGTTGTTTCAAGCGGGACAAGGAGCCGAAAGGATCAATAACACCATCATGAAGGTAAAACTGACCTTCAGTGATATAACCCGTATTATCTGGCACTGGATGGGTGACATCACCTCCGGGCATAGTGGTTACGGTTAGAATAGTGACCGAACCCGCGCCCGAATAATCACAGGCCTTTTCATAACGCCGGGCTAGTTGTGAATATAGATCGCCCATATACCCACGATTTGAAGGAACCCGTTCCATGGAAATGCCCACTTCTTTCATGGCATCTGCATAGGCCGTCATATCGGTCATCAGGACCAGTACTCGCTTGCCTTCTTCGACAGCAAATTTCTCCGCCACAGCCAGCGCCATGTCCGGCACCAGCAAACGTTCAACTACTGGGTCTGCAGCAAGATTGCAGAACATCACAGTTCGAGCAAAAACACCCGCATCTTCAAAGGCTGTCCGAAAGAAATGATAGTCATCAAAAATCAGGCCTAAACCACCGAACACCACAATATCTGCATCAGCCTGAATTCCGATGCGTGCAAGAAAGGCATTGAAAGGCTCACCCGAAACTGAAAAGATTGGAATCTTCTGACTTTCCACAAGACAGTTGAACACATCAATCATAGGAACATCAGTACGAATCATTTTTGAAGCCAGAACACGCTTCATGGGATTTACTGATGGCCCGCCAATATTGACTTTCGGGTCTCCTGATAAAGTTGCGCCTCCATCCATCGGGTCCCCCATACCACCGAAAACCCGACCCAAAATATTATTTGAATAGGTTACCTGCATCGGATGATCCAGAAAATGTACTGATGAGTGGGTAGAAAATCCTTTGGTTCCTGAAAATGTCTGCAAAGAAACCTGGTCTTTATTGATGCTAATAACTTGAGCCATTGAACTCAAACCGCCCTTATCCTTGATTATGGCAAGGTCATAAAGCCGCGTAGCAGGGCCCGTGCTCTCATCTCCCGTAGGTACCTGTACCTTAAGAATATCACCTACAATGGAAAGTATTTTGGTATGCCGTATTAGATTTTGAGTCATGACTGCCTGGTTGAAAATAGTTTAGTTTTATACACAATTGTCCGGTTAAAAAATGAAGAACACCCTAACCATCTGCTTGGTTAAAAATGTTGAGCGTTTCATGGCTGTGCCTTCTTGTGTTTCCATAATCGTTCACCCCTGTTTGAATTCTTTACTCGGGAGTAGAATTCAGGACGGACATGGCTTCGAGCAGCGTGGGAGCCTCTTTGATGTATCCACCGAACCATTCTACAAAGGTTGGGGTTATGTTACCACTACGCCTCATCCAAGCGAGTCGCTACCTCGTGAAAGATTTTGGGACATCCAAGTCACCAAAACCGACTCGCAAACGCGACAGCCATTGTTGCCCAGGCCGTCCTGCGCCCATGTCGTTCCGCCACAACCTCGCAAGCTCGTTCCTGGCTACACAACATTCCTTCAAATGACTGGACGCGACCTTCGTATGCCTACTTTATTTCCTCTCTGGCGCTAAGCGCACGACGGGTAAATAGTGCGGCCTTATCGCTTCTTTTGTGGAATTTCTGATTTTGCACTTAATGAATGCGGCGTTAAATAATAAACATCCTAGTGGCTGCCAATTAACTCATTCACTATCATCCAGCATCGGCAACAAATAAGGCCAAATATTCTCAAGAATAAATGGCTGTGCTCGCGCATTGGGGTGCAGCCCATCTTGTTGTATTAGCTCTCTATTTAAAGCAACTCCGTCCAATAAAAATGGTACACGTGAAACATCATGCTCTTCTGCCAGCTGCCGATAAACATCAAAAAAGGTCTCTATATAACGTTTTCCGTAATTAGGGGGGATTTTCATTCCGAGTAATAGAACCTTAGCTCCGGCCTGTTCACTTCTATGGATCATCTCGGCAAGATTTTTCTTCATCACAAAAGGAGAAAGCCCCCGCAGGCCATCATTTGCTCCGAGTTCTAACAAAACAAGCGTTGGTTTATGACGATCTAATGCTTGATCAATCCGCGCCAGACCACCCGCTGAAGTTTCACCACTTATACTTTCATTCTCAACAGTAAAAACGCTATTTTGCTCCTCCAGCCGTTCCTGCAAAAGCGTTGCCCAACCTTGCTGAACTTCTATCCCGTGGCTGGCACTGATACTATCTCCCATGATAAGAATCGAGCCTGACGAGGCCGACAATGAAATAAGTGACACAATAACTCCCAAAATTAACCGACTCCACACAGACAATGCACTCCCCTTTTAAAGAAACTTCTGACGCCCCCGTTATTGAAGCGGTAAACCTTGGTAAACAGGTCACAACATCCGAGGGAATTTTGGAGATACTGTCATCTGTCGATCTGATAATCAAGCCAGCCGATACAGTTGCAATTATGGGAACATCTGGCTCGGGAAAGTCAACGCTATTAAGCCTGTTAGCCGCCCTGGATGAACCAACCAGTGGCTCTGTTTCACTCTTTGGCCAACCACTCGCCCAACTCGATGAAGATGGTAGGGCAGAACTCCGCAATCAATCTATCGGTTTTGTCTTTCAGTCATTCCAACTTTTGCCCGGGCTGACAGCGCTTGAGAATGTGATGCTCCCGCTAGAACTTTGTGGTGATAAAAAAGCGGCCGAGGCGGCGTACAGGCTATTAGAGCGAGTTGGACTTGCGAGCCGTACGCATCACACACCTAGACAGCTGTCAGGTGGAGAGCAACAGCGCGTTGCACTGGCCCGCGCCTTTGTCACCGAACCGGGCATTCTATTTGCCGATGAGCCCACCGGAAATCTGGATAGCCGAACCGGTGAGCAGATTATTGAGCTGTTATTTGAACTCAATCGTGAAAAGCAGACCACGCTTGTTTTAGTCACCCACGATGAACCGTTGGCTGCCCGCTGCCACAGAACCATCCGCCTGGAAGCTGGAAAAGTAGTATGTCAGAACTAAAACTGGCACTAAAGCTCCTTTATCGAGATGGCCGTTCGGGAGAGCTGACCATTTTGGTTCTTGCGCTGATCATTGCCGTCACCAGTTCCACAGCCATTGCACTGTTTGCTGATCGTCTACAGCAAACAATGGGGCGACAGGCTGCCGATTTTTTAGCTGCCGATATGGTCATCAGCAGCTCATCACCCATCCCCACGAATTGGCAGAGCAAAGCAGCCGAGCTGCAATTGAAGCAGTCAAGCACAACCGAGTTCTCTTCTGTCTTAATGGAAAATGAGGCGCTACTTTTAGCCGGGATCAAGGCGGTAACCGATCAATATCCCCTGCGTGGCTACCTGAAAACAACCACCTCTGATTTAGCTAATCCACAGCAGACATCGCAAGGGCCAAAAAACTCTGAGGCATGGATTGAGCCACGTATTTTATCGGCTCTCAAACTCCAGATAGGTGATGAGCTAACAGTAGGTGAAAAGCCCCTTAAGATCACTCGGCTAATCACTTACGAACCCGACAAAGGGGGTGATCTATACAGCCTGCAACCGCGCGTGATGATTAATGCCAGCGATTTAGAGGCCACACGTGTTCTGCAGCCTGGCAGTCATATTCATTTCACCTTTCAGTTTATGGGTAGCGAGCGAGATCTTGTTGAATTCAAACGCTGGGTTAAGCCAAAACTAAATCTTTCTCAGCGGATTCTCGATATTTATGATGAACGCCCCCAGTTAGGCTCTGCTTTAAGTCGAGCTGAACGCTATCTTGGGCTTTCCAGCATTATTGTTGTTCTGATTGCCGGCATTGCGATTGCCATGGCCACTCGACGCTATGGTGAACGCCATTTCAACGCGACCGCACTACTTAGATGCCTCGGTTGCAAACAATCCAAAATAATCCGGCTTTATTCGCTGCAATTTTTGATACTGGGTGGCAGCGCCAGCCTGATTGGCTGCCTGCTTGGCTGGTTCGCTCAGGAGGGGCTATTCCAGCTACTGCATGAGCTTTTACCCAGCTCAATCGCCTCTGCATCTCCTTTTTCCATGCTATTTGGCTTTGCCACCGGCATGGTAATCCTGATCGGCTTTGCGCTGCCACCTCTTCTGCAGCTTAAAAAAGTCTCACCACTTCGTCTATTGCGGCATGATCTCGACCCTTTGCCGAGTAGCGGCTGGCTTGTTTATGGGTTAGCACTTTCTGTTATCGGGCTACTGGTCTGGTATTACACCGATGATCCAATGATGACACTGACCGTTATTGGCGTTGGACTATTTACCGCACTCATTATGGCCGGGCTGGTTTGGCTGTTAATCAAATCGAGCAGTAAAAGCTTTGGCCAACTCGATATTGGTTGGCGTTTTGGGCTACAAAGCCTCAGCCGTAAACCGGCCACAACGATCAGCCAGATCCTCGCTTTTACTGTCACGCTGGTGGCGATGATTCTCAGCTTTAGTGTCCGCAATGACCTGCTCGATGACTGGAAAGCACAACTCCCTGAATCTGCACCCAACCACTTTGCCATCAACCTCTTTCCCGGTGATCAAGAACCCTTCCAGAAAATGCTGGATTCAGAACAGATCGTGAATAGTAAATTTTTCCCGGTCACTCGAGGACGACTGGTCGAAATTAATGGCATCAAAGTGCGGAAAATCGTTAGCAAAGAATCTCAGGGGGAGCGAGCAACACAACGGCAGTTGAGTCTAACCAGCTCGGCAACACCGCCTGATGAAAATCAAATTCTTGAGGGGAAATGGTGGGGCACTGAGGAGACAAATGTCGTTTCTATCGAACAAAAGCTGGCGAAAAGCCTAAAAGTTAGCATTGGTGATGAGCTCACCTTTACCATCGGCAGCGCACAATTACGCACAACAGTTTCAAATATCCGCAGTGTTAACTGGGATACGATGAAGCCCAATTTCTACTTTATTTTTCCACCCAGAGCGCTAGACACTTTTTCGCAAACGTATCTCACCAGTTTCTATCTACCTCCCGAAAAAAAGGACTTCCTAAATCGACTCGTTGAGCGCTTTCCGGCGGTCACGCTACTCGATGTGGAAACATTGCTTAATCAATTCAAGATGATACTGGCACAGCTAACTGCTGCCATTAACTACCTGCTCTATTTCGCACTCGCAGCCGGTTTTACCGTGCTTTTTGCCGCGGTTTATTCCACACTTGATGACCGCATTCACAACAGCGCGCTGATGAGAACATTGGGCGCGAAACGGGCACTAATCAAAAAAATTCAACTCATTGAATTTACAGTGCTCGGTTTTATATCTGGCCTGCTCGCGGTTGCAATCGCCGAGTTGATTCTGAGCCTTTTATACAACCAGTTGCTCGGCATGGCACATCAAGCCAACCTGCTGTTATGGTTTCTAACCCCCCTGGTAGGCGGACTATTTGTGGGACTAGCCGGTTACCTGGGAATTCGCCATGTAATGGAGGCACCCCCGGCTTCAATTCTAAGAAAGCTCTAAAAGCTAAACAGGAGGCAAACGGTGTTACTCTGTCGTTGCAAAATGAGTTCTGTGGCGGAGCACTTAAAACAGCATCTGGCTACAATATATTAAAAAATTAAAAACGATTTATGATTGTTCTAGGCATTGAAACCTCCTGCGATGAAACTGGAGTTGCTCTCTACGACTCCAATAACGGGCTACTCTCTCATCAACTTTATAGTCAAGTTGAGCTGCACGCAGAGTACGGTGGCGTTGTCCCCGAAATTGCCTCAAGAGACCATATTCGTAAACTCATTCCCCTAATCAAAGAAACCATTAAAAGTGCTGACATAAATCAGGGCCAAATTGATGGAATTGCCTATACCGCTGGCCCCGGGCTTGTTGGCGCACTACTTGTTGGTGCTTCAACGGCAAGAAGTTTGGGGTGGGCATGGCAAATCCCCACTATCGGCATTCATCATATGGAAGGCCACCTGCTCGCGCCGATGCTGGAAGAAAATCCACCCACCTATCCCTTTTTAGCGCTTCTGGTTTCCGGCGGCCATACACTGCTCGTAGAGGTTGATGGGATTGGTTGTTACACCATTTTAGGCGAATCTCTCGATGATGCAGCAGGCGAAGCATTTGATAAAACAGCAAAAATGCTCGGGCTTGATTATCCCGGTGGGCCGCTACTCGCTAAACTTGCCGAACAAGGTGACCCCGAACGATTTCATTTCCCTCGGCCAATGACCAATCGACCTGGGCTTGATTTTAGCTTTAGCGGACTAAAAACCTTTACACTTAATACAATGGAGGGCCTGTCTGGTTCACAACAGGACAAAGCGGATGTCGCCCGGGCATTTCAGGATGCAGTTGTTGATACAATGATCATTAAGTGTCGTCGTGCCTTACGCCAAACAGAGTTAAAAACACTGGTCATCGCCGGGGGCGTCAGCGCTAACAGCGCACTCCGCTCAGGATTAGAAAAACTCGGAAAAGCTGAGCAAGCAGAAGTTTATTATCCCAGACTTGAGTTCTGTACCGACAATGGCGCAATGATTGCCTATGCAGGCTGCCAGCGACTACTCGCCGAAGAACGGTCACCACTCGAAATCACTGCAATACCCCGCTGGCCGATTAACCAGCTATCAGCGCCCAATTCTGCTCTCAGTGCCTGCTCTTAGGCGCTGTATATTGCCCCGGTGCCGCCAGATCAACAAAAGAGCAATCACGATGCTCACTACTAAAAAATTTTGATCCGCAGTAAACAGCCAAACATATAGAGGTGCCAGTGCACCGGAAATCAGGGCAGCTAACGAGGAGAGCTTGAACAGCTTTGCAACAACAAACCAGCTTGCAACCACAGACAGAGCAACAGGCCAGCCGAATCCGGCAAATACACCGAGCGCCGTTGCGACACCTTTCCCACCTTTAAAGCCAAAGAAAAGTGGATACAGGTGCCCCAGAAATGCCGCCAGACCGACCGCTGCAAGCAGCAAACTGTCTGACGAGTAATAACTCACCGCAAAAACAGGCAACCACCCTTTCAGGCAGTCCCCGGCCAACGTAAATGCTGCCGCCTTTTTCCCTGCCAACCGAAGTACGTTAGTTGCACCAGGGTTTCCCGACCCGCCTTCTCGAGGGTCATGCACACCAATCAGACGGCAGACAACGATGGCTGCCGAAACAGACCCCAATAAATAGGCCGCAATCACCCAAATCCAATCAATCATTCCACACCTAAATTAAGCCTCAAGAGATCCCGTAACCGTCCAGATTTTTTGTGAAGAAAAAAGCCCATTATCGGGTATGATTACGGCCTTAATAACAAAAAAACAGCCAAAAAAACATGGACATTATATTCCTTCGCGGCCTTCGTATCGAAACCATTATTGGAATTTATGATTGGGAGCGTGAAATCAAACAGGCGGTTATCCTCGATATTGAAATGGCAACCGATATCCGCAAAGCCGCTCTTTCTGACACCATTTCCGATACACTCGATTATAAATCGGTTGCTAAAAGGCTGATTGCCTTTGTCGAAGCCAGTAGTTTTGGCCTTGTTGAGACACTTTCAGAGGAAATTACTGCCATCATTATTAATGAATTTGACGTTCCCTGGGTTCGCCTGACGCTAAATAAAAAAGGCGCGATTAGAGGTGCAAGTGATGTGGGAATTATCATTGAACGAGGTGTTAAACCAGCCAATGACTGAACTGTTTATTAGTATTGGTAGCAATATAGATAGAGAAAACAACTTCCGCTCTGCGCTGAAATCTCTGGAAAAATTGTTTGGCTCCATAAAAGTTTCCAGCCTGTACGAAAGTGAATCTGTCGGCTTTTCTGGAGCACCTTTTTATAACGGGGTCATCGTACTACAAACAGACAAAACACTGGAAGAGGCCAAAAATTACCTTACTGCCATCGAAAATGAGCACGGCCGCACACGCAACGAACAAAAATTTTCATCCCGAACACTCGACCTGGACCTATTGTTGTACGGGAACCTCATTTGTCCTGAAAAGAATATTCCACGCGACGAGATTGAGTCTTATGCCTTTGTGCTCGAGCCACTTGCCGAAATCGCCCCCACGCACCTGCATCCGGTAAAAAATAGCTCTTACCAGGATCTATGGGCACAGTACGACAAAACTGACCTCAAACAAAAGCGCATCGCCTTTTCCAGATAAAACCAAAATGTCAGTCCACCCAGACAAAAGCACGAAACAAATCATCAGGTCGGTGCTCAGCGGCCGAATGCTGGTTGCCTTTGCTATGGGTTTCTCTAGCGGACTCCCTCTACTACTAACAGGCTCGGTCTTGCAGGCCTGGATGACCGAAGAAAATGTCGACCTTGCGACAATCGGCCTGTTTGCACTCGTTGGCCTTCCCTACACCATTAAGTTTCTTTGGGCGCCTGCTTTAGACCGCTTCACCCCCCGCCTGCTAGGCCGACGCCGAGGGTGGCTGCTCCTATCCCAGTTTTGTTTAATGGCCGCTATTGCGGCGTTGGGCATGACCCAGCCCGCATCCAGCCCATTAGTCGTCGCGGGTGCAGCGATGTTACTAACCTTCTTTTCAGCAACGCAAGATATTGTTATCGATGCCTATCGCCGCGAGGCGTTGAGTGACGATGAGCAAGGCTTAGGTGCCTCACTCTATGTAAACGGTTACCGCATCGGCATGCTACTCGCATCCGGAGGCGGTCTGATTCTTGCTGATTTCGTCAGCTTCTCAACGGTTTACCTATTAATGGCAGGCTTTATGAGTATAGGAATCGTCACCACACTATTCGCACCTGAGCCTCAACCAAGTCCAGATCAGCCCAAAACGTTAGCTGAAGCCGTTATCAAGCCTTTTGTTGAGTTCTTCAGCCGCCAGAATGCGATCATGATCCTGTTGTTCATCTTGCTCTACAAAGCGGGGGATACAATGGCCAGCCATATGTCGATCCCTTTTTATCTCGAGCTGGGCTTTAGTAAAACCGAGGTTGGTGCAGTTGTGAAGTTATTCGGCTTTTGGGCAACCATTCTTGGTGGGCTTTTAGGCGGCATACTGATACTCAAATCGGGCATCTATACCGCACTGTGGCAATTCGGTATTTTGCAGGCCGTCTCCACCCTTGGATTTGCTGTTTTAGCCATCATAGGCCCAACACTCCCTGGGCTTGCCGGCGTTATCGCGCTTGAAAATCTTAGTGCTGGCATGGGAACAGCCGCCTTTATCGCCTTTATGGCTAGCCAAACTGACAAACGCTTTACTGCAACACAATACGCTCTGTTGTCTAGCCTGATGGGGATTCCACGCGTGCTGATCGCAGCACCAACCGGCTGGCTGGCTGAAATAACCGGCTGGCCACTGTTCTTTACGCTGTGTGCTGCGCTAGCGATACCAGGGTTACTCATCCTGACCCGCTTTAAAGACTGGCTAGAGAGCCCAATGACAACAGGCATAAAAAAAGCGCCTACCGACTAGATAGACGCTTTCTCTACAACAAGATGAATCAGTTGGTAAAAAACTGTTGTCTAAAGCGAACCGTTAACCCCTTGTCAGAGCCCTCTGGCTGTAATCTAACCTTAAAATCCAGCGTTTCCTGATTAGTTACTCTGAACTCACCAATATAATAAATCGCCCCATCTTCTCGAATTTCCCGCGTCTCAAAGCTTTTTAACTGCCCTGTCAGATTAACCGCACTCGCCACGAGCTTGGCTGTTACCGACTTCCCTTGTGTACCTTCAACCTTCTTCAACACCGCGATGTTCACAACACCACGACTCCTGCTCCGGGTTATATCGTAGGCTTTTGCAATTTGGGGAGATAACGTATCGGCAGTAAACGCATTGTAGTGAACCACATAGTCACCAAAATCAATCGAATTCTCCGCCTGCGCAGGATAAGAAAGCACTAGCAAAAGTGCCACCGCAATTTTCAAGAAACATTTTCCCAGATAAGTCATCGTGCAGTCTCCTCATTTACTGTTTTTTAAAAGTTATCTTCCCAGCCAACCTTACACATTGTAGAGTTGTTTTTTCCATAATAATTCACTTTTATTTCAATATTACGCCCGCTCAAACTGATACAAAGCGACCTCGCCAAAGAGGTTCGGCAGAAGCTTCATCGGCAGTGAGCTCTTATGCTGATAGTCAACAACAGCCCTGCTGATAATTCGAATTCCCTTCTCTTTGCACAATTCTTCAAAATCCTTAAACGTACAAAGATGAATATTATGCGTGTCATACCACGGGTTCGGTAAGGTTCTCGATACGGGCATAACACCACCGATTCCAAGCTGAAAACGATTCCTCCAGAATCCAAAATTTGGGAAAGTGACAATCCCCTGCTTCCCTACTCTCAACATCTCATCAAGCACCAAATCAGGACGCCGTAAGGCCTGCAACGCTTGGGAAACAATAACATAGTCGAAAGAGCGGTCATCAAAAACCGAGAGGCCTGCGTTAATATCGGCCTGAATGACGTTAACACCCGTTTCAATACAGCTCAAAATATTATCCGGGTTGATCTCAATGCCATAACCGGAAACAGCTCGGCTCTCCTGAAGGTGCGCCAACAAGTCGCCCTTCCCACAACCCATATCAAGCACACGACT